>Ga0302326_10000782_pt1 | contig 83965 bp, 75 predicted proteins | sample Palsa_T0_3_FD_202264 | JGI IMG/M metagenome (GOLD analysis project Ga0302326, IMG submission 202264) | Peat permafrost microbial communities from Stordalen Mire near Abisko, Sweden - Palsa_T0_3 | ecosystem: Environmental > Terrestrial > Soil > Palsa > Peat permafrost | place: Sweden: Abisko...
CCGGACAAGCCGGTACACCGCTATCTCAGGATCGAAATCTCTCCAGCCGCCGATTTCGTGGCGTCGGTCGAGGGCGATTCACCTGCCGGCGGATATTACCCCGAGCTTCGAGAACTGGTGATTCGACAAGTCAAAGACGGCGCCGCCGTACACGTCGCCCTGCCCTGTGGGCACGAACCGCAATGTTGGCCCGATTCACCCGCGTGGAGCCCCGACGGCAAGCATGTGAGCTTTGCGCTGCGCACGCCCGGCAGTCACGCGCGCTCACTGTACAGAGTCGGTTCCGATGGCCGGGGCTTGACCAAGCTCGTGGATTTCAACGGCACCATCGACGATTTACACTATGGCCCCGACGGCCGGCTTGCAATGCTGGCCACGGCCAACGCCGTGAAGGAAGTTGGCGCCACGGAAGAGGGAGCGCCGATCGCCGGCGACATCGATGCACTCCCCGCGCCGCAGCGCATCGCGATTCTCGAGAATGGCACGCTGCGCATGGTCTCGCCGGCGGATCTGTATGTCTATGAATACGATTGGCGCCCGGGGCGCAAAGGATTCGTCGGCACGGCTGCGACTGGTAACGGCGATGCCAATTGGTGGATCGCAAAACTATACGGGTTCTCCGAAGCCGGCGGTGCTCCCCTGGTACTGTATGTACCGCCCGACCGGCGCCAACAGATCGCCAGTCCGAAGGTGTCGCGGGACGGGCAAACGGTGGCCTTCATCGCCGGCATCATGAGCGACTTCGGGTCTACTGGCGGCGACGTGTATAGCTTGTCGATGGACGGCGGCGTACCGGCCAACCTGACTCCCGGCATGCGCGCCTCCGCCAACGCTCTGGCGTGGCGCTGCGATGGCTCGTTGATGGCGCAGCAATTGAGCGGCGACACCACACAGTTCGTCGATTTAGGAACCGGACGCCGCCCCACAGCCTCGAGAATTCTATGGACACATGGAGACTCCCTCAACATTCGCGCGGCGGGTTTATCGCTGGCCTGTCCCTCGGGGATGCTGGCCATAGCGCATGAATCGTTCACCCAACCGCCGGAAATCGAGATCGGCGCCGAAGGGCACTGGCGGAATTTGACCACCGAGAATGCGGGCTTGAGTCTTGCCGCCAAGGCGAAGAGCATTTGGTGGACCAGCGATGAGTTCACGGTACAGGGCTGGCTGCTGCTGCCGAGCCATGCGGAAGGACCGCTGCCCATGGTAACAATCGTCCACGGCGGCCCCTCCTCCGCCAGCACCCCAGCTTTCACGAGTCAGGATCTGCAGAGCATGTTGCTGCAGAATGGTTACGCCGTCTTTCGGCCAAATCCGCGCGGCAGCTTTGGGCAGGGCGAGCGTTTTGCCCAGGCTAATGTGCGCGATTTCGGCCACGGCGATTTGCGCGACATTCTCGCCGGAATAGATTCCGCCGCAAGAGCCGCGCCCATCGATACCACGCGGCTCGGGCTCAGCGGCGGCAGCTACGGCGGATTCATGACCATGTGGGCAGTGACGCAGACCGATCGGTTCAAGGCGGCGGTGGCGGCCGCAGGTATCAGCAATTGGCTGTCTTATTACGGCGAGAACGGCATCGATGAATGGATGTTGCCGTTCTTCGGCGCCTCCGTTTACGAGGACCCGGCGGTCTACGCACGGTCCTCGGCAATTAATTTCATCCGCAATGTGAAAACTCCCACCTTCGTATTAGTCGGCGAACACGATATCGAATGTCCTGCGCCTCAAACCCAGGAATTCTGGCACGCCTTGAAAACGCTCAACGTGCCCACCTCCATCATGATCTATCCTGCCGAAGGCCACACCCTGCGGCATCCCGAACACGTCGCCGACGCCAGCCGACGCAGCCTGGCGTGGTTCGATCGCTACTTGAAGGGCACTTAGCCGCTGACCGAGTTCGCCGCCGCGATTGCCCGAATTGCCTTCAAGTGCGCCTGCACCGTCGGCAGCGTGTCGCTGGCAAAAGCCTTGGCATCAGCATCCTGACCCGCGGCAATCTCCTTCTTGAACAGTGTGATCGTTTGCTGGTGCGCGCTGATCTGGCTCTTGATATAGGACTTATCGAAGGTGGCGCCGGAGAGCACATCGAGCTTTGCCTTGGTCGCCATCTGGCCAACGCTCGCGCTGCTCGGCAGGCTGACGTTTTTCGAGGCTGCGATGGATTGCAGCTTCTGGTTGGCGGCCGAGTGATCCTTGACCATCATGGCGCCGAAATCCTTGACCTGCTGGTTGGTGCTCTTCTGCTGCGCCAGATTGCCCGCATCAACCTCGAAAATGCCGCCTTCCGCCGCGTGCTCATAGAACGATGCGTCGGGGTTTGTGGCGGCAAATGCGGCCAGGGGCAACCCGATTATCAGAAAGGCCAGTAGACGATTCATGCAGGACTCCTTTGAATTAAATTTATTTGGACTTGGACGTATTCGAAACGCGATCAGCGGATCTAATGTGCATGCCCGCACCCGGACACACTAGCGGCGCAGCTTCCGACGGCTTCTCTCGATGGCTTCGTTCGGACTGGTCGGATCGTCAGGATCATTACGAAACCCACCGGGGCGCGACGCCGTCTCGGCGTGAGTCTCTTCGACGGCCTTTGGATCCACCCTGGGCTTCGGCTTCGCCGACCCGCGGGAAGGATGATCAGGAGGTACATCTGAATTCTTGGGCATAGTCGGTACTCCCATTTGTCGAGCACCTACAGCCTATCGTTCTGAGCACGCAATACCATCACGAAATGCCTCAATCCCGCGTAGGCGAGCGCTGACCGGTCGGAAACCACCTACCGCGAAGCGGGGAAATTTCGGATACCGACGACATGCCAGCGCCGGCACACTCGCGGCTCGACAGGGGATGCCTCTGGCGCGTTCGAAATCCGAAAACTGCTTTAATTTGAGAGGAAACATCATGGGCCGCGGAATCTTGCTTTGGTTGTTGGGTGTCCCCCTTCCGATCATTCTGCTTCTCGCCATGTGCTCGCACAACTGAGGGTGCGTAACATGGAACACACATTATCCGGCTCTGCCGGGGTCTTGATTCCGCCCACCGATATATCGCGTTCGGCCGTTTCCTGGCCCGCGATCATCGCCGGCGGTTTTGTGGCCGCGGCTGTCTCGCTGATCTTGTTTGCGCTTGGTTCCGGACTTGGTCTGGCGTCGCTCTCGGCTTGGCCGGGTCACGGGGCGTCCGCAAAATCCGTCGCGGTGTACTCGGCCGTATGGCTCATCGTCACTCAATGGATCGCCGCGGGAACCGGCGGATACCTGGCAGGTCGCCTCAGGACAAAGTGGGTGGGCACGCATACTCACGAGGTGTTCTTTCGCGACACTGCTCACGGTCTCATCACCTGGTCGGTGGCGACCCTGCTGCTGGCGATTGCTCTCACCTCGACGGTAATCGGGGCGATGGGGGCCGGCGCTCGCGCAGCATCGAATGCCGTCGGCGAGTCGGGACGACTCGGCGCGCATAGCGCCTACGACCAGGATTTGCTGTTTAGATCGGACAGTCCTGGTCCCGACTCGAGCAATGACGCGCAAGCGCAAGCCGGCCGCATCATCGCAAACGGGCTCACCACGGGAAGCTTTCCCGATGCGGACCGAACCTATCTGGCGCAGTTGGTCGCGAACAAGACCGGAGTGCCGATCACAGATGCGCAACAGCGCGTGAACGATTTCATTGCAAAGGCGACGGATGCCGCCGACGCCGCTCGCAAGGCGGGCGCCCAATCCGCTTTGTACCTGGCCCTGTCTCTGCTGGTGGGCGCCTTCATTGCATCCGTATCCGCTGCGCTCGGGGGCCGCCTGCGCGACCAGCACATCTGAGCATCAAGGCGGCCCCGATGACGGGGCCGCCCTTGTAATTTGCCGCTTGGGCGCCAATGATGGAGAGCAATCCGCAGCGAGGAATCCACGTGGCTACCGGCTGGGCGAAAGAAGGTGCGGTCCAAGAGCAGATCGACGCGACCGTCAAGGACGCAGTCAAACGCGCGCAAAGCAATCTGCCCAAGGGACCTGGGCTGACGCATTGCGCTGACTGCGGAGCCGAGATTCCAGCGGCGCGGCGCGAGGCCATCCCGGGCGTTCGGCTGTGCATCTCCTGTCAGGACCACCATGATCGGGACGCCGCACGCATCGGCGGCATTAATCGACGCGGCAGCAAGGACAGCCAATTGCGATAAGCAGCCAGTTCCAGGGTTATAATTTTTCTAGATTTATATCTTAATCTATTGATTTTAGTAGTATAAATAGACTTAGATAAATGACTCCATTTGAAAAGACTATAATGGCGATGCAACCTGGAGGTGCCCGATGCTCACTAACTTTCGAGTGACGGCCATGATCACCGCCGCCGTAGTACTTGGCGGATGCGCAAGCAGCGCCACACAGCCGATCGCGACTGCCGGGGCTGCGAACAATCCGAACTGCCTGACATCGACCGGGAGTCGAATTCCGGTGACAGGAACGGATTGCTCCGCGACCGGCCGCTCCTATTCGAACCTGGATCTGCAACGCACCGGAGCCACATCAGTCGCCGGCGCGCTACCGCTGATGGATCCGTCGCTGACGATCGTTCAGCATTAAGCGACCGCCTTGCGCTTCACGAACACCAAGAGATTGGTGACCGCGGGGCTGGGTGGAAGATTCAAGCGAAACCAAAGATTGTTCAATCGCAGAAGCGCGGCACGCAAGGGACCCTGGACCCGCCGCTGGATCTCGGAGAGCTCTCCGACGACTCGGTGAGTGAGCCTGAAGCCGCGCAGTTCCAGCTGCCTTACCAGTTCGCCGATGTCGAACTGCCACACCCAAAGTTTCTGTTCATGCAAGTCGTACCACGTGCCGGTGCCGAGTCGCAGAGTCTCGCGGCCCAAGAGAGGCTTGCGTAGCACAAACCGAAGCAGCCGCTCCAGCTTGTGGTCCCAGGCACTGCGGTTGGTGACATAGAGTGCGAGCTTGCCGCCGGGTTCGACGATTCTGGTGAGCTCGTCCAGGGCCTTCTCGACCTCATGGATATGTATGATTACCCCCCACGAGAAGGCATAACGGAACGAGGCGTCAGGAAAAGTAAGGCGCGTCAGGTCCTGCAGGCTGAACTCGACCAATGCAGCCGCGCCAGCCGCCGTGACCCGCGATTGCGCCTCCGCCAACATGGTCTGCGACACATCGATGGCGCAAACCCGGAATCCGGCCCGCGCCACGCGAATGCTGTGCACGCCCGGCCCACAGCCGGCATCGAGCACCGTGGCGCCAGGTTCGACGTGCATGAGCCGCAACATCGCGGCAATTGCCCGATCGTAGTAGCGCTCGGCAATGGGATGATAGTAGTCGTTGTCCCATGATTCGACGGTAGCGCGCTGTTCGAATACCGCTCGCTCCGCATCGTTCATTTCAGGCATGTGGTCGAATCCCCCAAGGCGCCGGTATCAGGTGGCCCATCTTGGCACCAGAATGCGCCAGCGCACAGTTGTTGTGAGTCGGCGGACGCCTACATTGAGACGCGGCGTCGCAGTGTGGAGCCAGCGCGCTTGCCACGCTACCTTCTTGCGCAGCAATCGAGGAGCACCCCCATGGCAACCGCAGCAACCACCCTCTCTCCGATCATCCTACCGGCGCTTCCTTACCCGGAAAACGCGCTTGAACCCGTGATCTCGGCAAAGACCGTGGGATTTCATTATGGCAAGCACCATAAAACCTACGTTGAAACCGCGAACAAGCTCATTGCCGGCACCGAACTCGCCGGCATGCATCTCGATGACATCGTGCGCGCCACTGCAGGCAAGCCCGACCGAGTCACGATATTCAACAACGCGGCGCAGGTGTGGAATCACAATTTCTACTGGCAATGCCTCAAACCCAAGGGCGGCGGCGCCCCCCCACAGGCGTTGAAGCAGCAGATGGAAGCGGCATTCGGCAGCGTCGACGCCTGCAAGAAGGAACTCGCCGAGGCCGCCGTGTCGGACTTTGGCAGCGGCTGGGCTTGGTTGGTAGTGCAAGGCGGCAAGCTCAAGGTGGTTAAGACCAGCGATGCTGAAACGCCGATGACCAAGGGGTTACAGACGGTGTTTACCATCGATGTTTGGGAGCATGCGTACTATCTCGACTATCAGAACAAGCGGGTCGACTATGTGAACGCGCTGATCGATAAGTTGGCGAACTGGGAGTTCGCCGCAAACAACCTCGTTAAATCGACCTAGGCGTCGCCCCCGCCGCTTCGGCCGCCGCATGTGGGACTCCGCCGCAACAAGACCGGTGTTAGTCCTACAGACCCCTCGTGCCGGATCGCCTAGCGTACGTGTCTTACAAGGAGTTTCTATGAAAGCACTAATGATCGCATTTGCAACCGCCAGTTTGGGTCTGTTCATGGTGAGCGCGCAGGCTGCGCCCGATGCGGAGGATTATGCCGATACCGTGGCACTCTTCCAGCACGCCGGGCAAAGCTCCGCTTACTTTCAGAACAGCTACGCCTACGCGATATTCCCCACGGTCGGCGAGGGAGCTTTCGTCGTCGGAGGCGCCGGCGGCAAGGGTGGAGTATTCATGGGTAGTCACCGTGTCGGTAACGCCACCGTGGCGCAGGTGAGCGTCGGCTTTCAAGCGGGCGGCAAAGCCTATAGCGAGATCATTTTCTTCCAGGACAAGCGCGCGCTCAGCGAATTCGAGTCGGGGCATTTTGAATTCGGCGCCGATGTCACCGTGGTGGCAATCACTGCGGGTGCCGGGGCCAGCGTGGGCACCACCGGTGAGGCCTCCGGTGCCAGCGGCGGCATGAAAGACGCTGCCACGCAGGGCGGCTACTACAAAGGCATGGCCGTGTTTACCATCGCGAAGGGCGGCCTCATGTATCAAGCCGCGGTTGCCGGCCAAAAGTTTTCGTTCAAGCCGCGAGCTAGCGCGAGTTAGCCGTCCGGCTTAATTGCCACACGCCGCGGGACGCTCACGGAACCGCGGCGATTCTCTCGCCTTTGACACTCGCCGACTTCGCCTCGGCGGCCGGTACGGACAGCAGTTGGGCCGTGTTGATGAGTGCCATATGCGTCAGAGCCTGTGGAAAATTGCCGAGCATCCGCTTGGCGCGGGGATCGTACTCCTCCGCATATAGCCCCAAGTCGTTGCGCAATGCCAGCAGCCGCTCGAACAGGGCGGCGCCTTGCGCACGCCGATCGGTCACTATGTAGCTGTCCGCCAACCAAAACGAACAGGGCAGAAAAGCACCCTCCCCGGGCGGCAGGGCGTCAACGCCGGTGTCGGTTGAATACCGCAATACCAAGCCCTCGACCATCAATCCGCGTTCGACTGCCGCGATGGTGCCCAGCACCCGCGGATCATCGGGCGGAAGAAAACCCACTTGCGGAATCAACAGCAAGCTCGCATCCAGGTGCGCCGACCCATAGGATTGAACGAACGTATTCCGACTGCTATCGAATCCCTTCTCGCAGACTTCGCGGTGAATTGCGTCGCGCGCTTCCCGCCAGCGTTCGACCGGACCCTCCAGTCCGTCGCTTTCGGCGTCCTTGATGCAGCGATCGAAGGCGACCCAGGCCATGACCTTCGAGTGAGTGAAGTGTCGAGGAGTGCCTCGAACCTCCCAGATTCCTTCATCGGGCTGCTGCCAATGAGTCTCGAGAAATTCCAGCAACTCGATCTGCACGTGCCAGGCCGCGGGCTCCGGATCCAATCCATGCTGGCGGGCGAGATGCAGGGTATCCATCACCTCGCCGTAAACATCGAGCTGGAACTGGCGCGACGCCGCGTTTCCCACCCGCACCGGAGCTGCATTCTGGTAGCCCGGCAGCCAAGCAAGCTGCTGCTCATCGAGGCGGCGCACTCCGGTGACGCTATACAGTGTCTGCAGATCCTGGGGTGACCCCGCAACCGCGCGCAACAGCCACTCGCGCCATCCCGTCGCTTCCTGGTCATAACCGGCCAGCAGCAGAGCATTCAAGGTAAAGGTCGCATCGCGCAACCAGCAATAGCGATAGTCCCAGTTACGCACGCCGCCCAGCTGTTCCGGCAGCGAGGTCGTCGGTGCCGCGATGATGCCCCCTGTCGGCTGGTAGGTGAGCGCCTTCAGGGTAATCAGCGAGCGCACCACCGCTTCGCGCCAGGGCCCCTTGTAAGTGCTGCGAGCGGACCACTTGCCCCAAGCCGTCTGCGTATGCTCAAGCGCCGCGGCCGCATCGACGGCCGGCAGCCTGTCAAGGTGCGAGGGCCGGTAGTTGAGGCTGAACGATTCTCGCTGTCCCGCCGCGACCGTGAATTCGGCGACCGTCTTCATGTCCTCGCCTGCGAACGATGTCGATGAGCTGAGCACCAGCGAGTCGGGTCCGGCGCTCATCAACAGGCCGTCGTCGCATCGGCGCACCCATGGGGCGATGCTTCCATAATCGAAGCGCACAATGAGTTCCATCCTGAGCGCAACGCTGCCGCTCAAGCCCTCTACGATCCGGATCACGTCCCATCGTTCATCGGAGTGATGCATGAAATCAATGAGCCGCGCGCAACCCTGTGCGGTTTCAAAATCGGTTTCCAGGATCAGCGTCTCGCCGCGGTACCTGCGATGCGTCGACTTGATCTCTGCGCAGGGCGCTATCTGCCAGCGTCCGTGTTCGGGGCCGCCGAGCAGTGCCGCAAAGCACGCGGGGGAGTCGAATATTGGCAGGCAGAGCCAATCGATGGAGCCGTCGCTACCAACCAATGCAGCCGTGTGGCAGTCGCCGATCAGTGCGTAGTTTTCGATCGGCAATGCCACTTTAAATCAGCCTGAAGGTGAGAAAGGCTGTGGAACGCCTCAATTGCCCCATTCCCTGGGATAGCTGGTATTTTGCGCGAAGGCCTCGCCCAATTTGACGCGACCGCCGGCGAGCGGGACGACGATCGGCGCGACCTCGACCTCGGCCAGCCCCTGCTCCTCGGTAAGCCCGATCTTGCGCGCGGTGGCCGGCGATAAATCCACGATCCTGCCCGCCACGTAAGGACCTCGATCGCGGATGGTGACGACCGCGCTCTTGCCGGTTTCAAGATTGGTTACCGTCGCAGTCGTTCCAAGCGGCAGCGTCTTGCTGGCCGCATTGTCGCCGCGCGGGCGCATCGGTGTGCCATCCGCCATTTTTCTGCCCGCAAACCGTTTGGCGTAGAACGAGGCGGTGCCGACCCGTTTGCGGCCGGATCGATCCAGGCGCTGCGAATCGACGGCGGCTTGAGGGTCCTGTGGGAGGTTGCCCGCGGCCCGAGCGAACGCGGCTGCTCCGCCCGCCGTCGCACCCACGCAAAACAGCGCGGCAAGCAGCGCAAGACCTTTGTTTCGCAATTCGCCTTCCACCTGGGTTACCTCCAGCCGCAAACATCCACGCTGCGATTATTGGCCTCTGGGATGCTTGGCTCTGTCGGCCCCGACCCCTACCGAGTGTGAGACAGTGCCGCATGCCCGTTAGATCCCTCCATTCGGCGCCTCGGCTGCTTGAATTAATTTAACTTAACGCGATTTGCATTGTGGGATGTGTCGCGGCATAGGGACTTCATTCGTGATTAAGTCATGCCTGCCAGACGCACCTGGCAGGGATTGGGAATAATGGCTACACGCAATAAAAGGCTGCTCACCAAATGAACTCTAGAATCTTGACCTTGACGTTGGCGGGACTGCTCATCGGTGCAGCGTCCGCACAAGCCGCCCCCGTTCCCGATGTGCTCGGAACATGGGATGGAACCCACGAGGATATGGATCCAGCCAATTCCAACTACGGGCTCGTCAATCCGATGCTGTTCATCGTGCAGTCCCAGTCGGGCAGCACCATTAGTGGAGAGTGGGACTGGCTATCGGGCGACGCCGCGGGTTGTGCGCGCACCCCGTGCACGACGACATGGTCCGGGTCAATTAGCGCGGGCGGGCAACTCACGCTCACCGGCGAGTTCGGCTATGACTATCTTGGCGGACTGGTGGGAAACACCATCACGGGAACCTTTGCCGCGCCTCCGGGCGCCAGCAATCCTGGCTATGGAACTTGGACGGCAACCCAGGCCCCCGAGATCGACTCGCGATCCGCTGCCAGCGCACTCACCCTGTTGCTGGGCGGATTGTTTGTCCTGACCGGTGGGCGCAAAGCCATAAAGGCCACTTAAGGCCTCTAGTCACACCGCGTTTCTCTTAAGTCACTGCCTGCGGCTGCCAGTCGCAGAGCAGCTTCATCTCGCCCTCCTTCCAGGCGTCTCCGGCGATACGGTGCCACGCGGTTGACGAGAGCAGATGGGAGTCTGCCACCCACTGCGATCCATCCTCGTAGGTGTCAGTTCTCGCATCCAACTTGGCTCGCTCGTCGCCGCAGTTGAATTCCCAGTGATCTACCGCGTAATTGACCCACTTGCCGAGCCACTTTTCGCTGTGAACCGGGAAAACATGCTTTTCCGAAAACCAGCGCAAGTTCCCCTCACCCCGGAAGCTGGTCGTATTCACGTAGAGCGCGCCCGCGGGATCGTTGAGATCCGAGAGCCGCACCCAACCGTTCCCGCGAATACTGGTTCCGCGAATACTGGCGGCACGCGGCACAATCAGCGAGGGCTGGGAACTGGCCGATGGAGTAATGAGCAATTCATGGCGTTCGTTATCAATCGACCAGGACTTGAGGCGCGAAAGGAAACTCTGCCCTAAGAGCAGCGATCCCGCGGAGGGCATGACCGACGCGATGACGTCGCGAAGTTCCAGATCACCCACGCGCAGGGATCGAATGCGAAATCTCTGGGAGAGTTCCGTGGATCCGTCGGCCAGGGTATATGCGCGCTTATCGAGGAAATCCTGCGGCGACACTATGCCGGCGCGGGTCAGGGAAAAAAATATATTGGCCGGAATCGAAACGTCGGTCGCGCCACTGTCGATCGTGAAATTAAGCGAAGTCTTGCCGTTGATGACGACCGGCACCTGTAGCGTGCCATTTTCACGAACCAGGGATATCGATTCGGGGTAAGCAGCGCCGCAGATAAGCAACATTGCCAGCAGAGCCGCGCCGGAGATTTCGCTCAGTTTGCATTGCATGCGAAACAACGTGTATTAGTTGGCGGAACTGTAGATCTTACTCCTCCAGAGGATCCCGTCCTGCTAAAGGCCGCCAAACCTCACAAAACCGAGAACCGTCTCACAGCCCAGCCGTCGGCAGCCTCGCCGCCAGATATTTCCTTTCAAAGATTTCCGCGGGCACGGCCTCGCCGAACAGAAAACCCTGGTACTCATCGCAATGGAGCAGGCTTAGCAATTGCAATTGTTCCGCAGTCTCCACCCCCTCGGCAACCACTTTGAGCTTGACGGCGTGCGCCAGACTGATGATGGTGGCAACCAGCGCCTCGCCCTGCCCTCCCGCGTTCATGTCGATGATGAACGAGCGATCGATTTTCAGGGTGTCCACGGGGAGCTTCGCCAGGTAGCTGAGCGAGGAGAAGCCGGTGCCGAAGTCATCGATTGCTATGCCGATCCCCATGGCACGGATCGCGTGCAGGCTGGCAATATTGTGTTTGAAGTCCTGCATCACCATGCTCTCGGTGATCTCCAACTCCAGCCCGCCGGCGGCGATCGGATCGATGCCGACCGCAAGTTGAATATCTGCAACGAAGTCACGGTGCCGCAACTGCTGCGAAGATACGTTCACGGCGACACGGACTGCCGCAAGACCGGCGTGACTCCACGCGAGGTAGTCCTTGACGGCTCTGCGCACCGCCCACCGCCCCACCTCATAGATGAGACCGGTCTCCTCGAGAATCGGAACGAATCGCGCCGGTGGCACCAAGCCCGTCTCCGGATCATTCCAGCGGATCAGCGCCTCGGCGCCAGCCAGCTCGCCGGTCGCAATATTCACCTTGGGTTGATAGTGAATCGTGAATTCATCGCGGTCGAGCGCCTGCCGTAACTTATTTTCGAGCGTGAGCCGGCCCGCCACCGTATCCGTCATTCTCTGCGCGTAAAACAGATATCGATCGCCACCGACCTTGGCTTTTTTCAGCGCCACTTCGGCGTGCTTGACCAGAGTGGCTGCGTCGGCGCCGTCGTCCGGGAATACCGCGATGCCGATTTTCGCCGCGATTCGAAACATGCGGTCACTGAGTTGAAACGGATGGCTGACCAGCGCGTCGAGAGTTTTCTCCACCAGCCGACCGATTTCGTCTTCGTTCCTGACGTGAGGCAGCGCGACCGCAAAATGATCGGCGCCAAAACGTGTCACGAGATCTGGGTCGCCGAAGGTTTGGCTCAACCAGTCCGCGACCTGCCGCAACAGCAGGTCGCCGGCGCCCTGCCCGACGGTATCGTTGATGTTCTTGAAACGCTCCAAATCGATGAGAAACAAGCCCATTTGATTGTGGCTGATTGCGGCGCCACGCACCTGTTGCGCCAGACGGTCGAGAAACAGGTTGCGATTCGCCAATCCGGTAAGGGCATCATAATAGGCCAGGTAATCGAAGCGCTCTCGCGTTTCTATATGATCGATAGCCAGTCCGATGTCACCGGCCAGCTCCGTCAATAGTTTCATTTCTTCTTCGTGGAAGAACTGCTTCTCCCTGGCGTAGAGGGCAAGGATCCCTGCGACGTCTCCCGCCACGATCAGGGGCAACACGACCATCGAGGCGCAGCCGAGCTCGGCGTGCTTGCGGCGAAACGCGACCCGCGGGTCGTCTTGGGAATCATTGGCGATCGCAGGAGTCTTGGTCCGCAGCACCGCTTCGACCATGGCGTTGTGAGAAACGTCTTTGACGGACTGGATGGCTTTGACAGCCTCGACAACCCATGGGTCCTCGCCGTCTACTGCGACGGTGGTGATTTTCATCGAGCTGCGATCCACAGTGCCCATCATCGCCAGGGGAAATCTGCCTTGCACGACGGCGACACGGCACGCGCCTTTGAACAACTCCTCGCGATCACGCGCCCGCACGATCAAGCTGTTGATGCCGCTCAGCACGGCGTATATCCGATTGAGGTATGCGATCCGGGCTTCGGCCTGGCGGCTGTCGGTGACGTCTTCGCCGACGGAGGCGATTCCGATTATGTTTCCGGTGTCGGAGCGCAGCTGCAGACTATTCCAACGGATGAATCTGCGCTCACCGGAACGCGTGAATATCAGGTCCTCTTGGCGCCATTTAGCCGAGGGCCTCGCGAGCAGCCTCGTCATCCGAACCTGGGCATCACCGCGGTCGAATCGCAGGAAAACCTCGAAAACATTTCTGCCGATGATCTCCTCCAGCCGCCAGCCCGTCAGGTCGAGGAGAAATTCGTTGCAAAACGTGATCTGAGCGTCACGGTCAAACGTCACCGCGGCGAGATCCACATTGCGGAGAATCTCGCCGAAGGCCGGCTCACTCCAGCCCGTTGCCGAGGCGGCTTCCTCGGCTGTGGCCGGGTCCATGAGAAGCAGTGATGGATTCAGGTTGATGCGACGCCTGCCTTGCTTGGGTTCATCGAGGCTTGGCTAATCACGCCAGAGACGCACAGTTCGCAATACTCGATTGGAGCCAAAGCCGGCGCGCCTACTGCAAATCAGCTAGGGCCGCCCATTTACATCTACGCGCAATAGGCTCTGAGCGTGCGGTCATCCGTCACATATCCGGCTCAACGTGTGGTTTGATCGATTGCGCGCAACTGCGGCGCAAAGCCGGGACTCAGCGGGGTTCTTTAGCCAGCCAAATGTGTTCCGTTCGAGTGGCACGCATCGTCACATGCACGCGCATTAATCGGCGCGAGACATTACCGAGGCGGGGCGCCAGTCGCGCCGGTATTGCCTTGGTTTCCTTGGTTGCCGGTTGCGCCTGTATTGCCGGTGTTACCGGTTGCGCCTGTGTCACCCGTTGCGCCCGGGTTACCAGTGTTTCCTTGATTTCCAGTGGCGCCGGTATTGCCCGTATTACCCGTATTGCCGGTATTGCCGGTGGCACCTGTGTCACCCGTTGCGCCCGCGTTACCGGTACTGCCGGAGTTTCCCGTATTGCCGGTGTTGCCGGTGTTGCCGGTATTCCCAGTGTTACCGGTTGCGCCCGTCGGCCCGACCGGACCCGGCGTGCATGCGCTAAACGCGAGAGCGATCAGAGAGGCTGAGACAAACTTCGAATACTGCATAGGGGTTCCTTAAATGATGGTCTTGCCGGCGCGGCCGTGTCCTCTACCGATCAGTGGCAATACTCATTGCGCTCAGCGCAATCGTGCCAGGCATTTTCGTGGTAATACCGATGGTGATCGCCATCATAGTAGCCCTCGCGCGGGCCGACCACGCAGCCCAAAACGAGGCCGATCAGCCCCAACAAAAAGGTGCTTTTCGCAATACGCTTGGTATTTTTCATGGACAATCCAATGCAGTTGGTTCAACTGCCTAAACTCGGAACTGATCTGGTCCGCCCATCATGGCTACTCGAAACAGATTCGTCGGTGCGGTACCGAGCTTACATGACCAATAAGAGCAAGAATCGCGCTGCCCAGGGTGCGCTATCGCACAGACGATTAATGTCTGTGACGGCTAGGTTTAGCTATTCCGGCAGCAGGAGCGCTAGCAAATGGGCACAATCCTGATCATTGTCTTGGTCGTCCTGTTGCTCGGCGGCGGGGGCGGTTATTACGGCTACAACCGCTACGGTGGCTCCGGCCTCGGCGGCGCTCTGGGACTGGTATTGATTGTTATCTTCTGTTTGTGGTTCTTCGGTGGACTGCATATGCGTCGCTAGTAGTGAAATTTGTAGCGCAGCTCGGCGTAGACCTGGAACGGATTGTTCCAGTGGACGCCGCCGAAGGTCAGGCTGTTGTCGGTGAGCAGGTGCTTGTCGGTGACGTTCAGAGTCGTGATCGACACCGACAGATCGCGGCTGATATTACGGCCCACGGCCAAGTCCAACACTGCGTAGCTTGAAAGGTGGGTCGGCGGCGCGAAGCCGTTGGATAGTCCCGAATTGACCGACAGATTGGAACCGACAAAGAATTGGTGCGGCAGAGTCGCGTTGTACCCGAGATTCAGGGTGTTGCGCTGATCGTGGTCGAGCCCGATCGGGGGAGTGCCGCAGGCCGTACCGGGGACCACGAGACCTCCGGTGATCGACCCGTAGCACTCCGCCGTCTGGTTCGAGTAGGCGAGGTGCACCTGTCCGTACGGCCAGAAGGCAGGTGAGCGCACCGTGAGCTCGCGCCCCTCGATGAGCGCCCCCTGGTCCGTGATCGGCAGGTAGATGTCGGATTCGCCGAGCGGGTTGTGATCGAAGAAATTGGTCGATTCGGTGACGAAGTAGTCCGCCTCGACAGTCCAGCCCTTGACGGGGATTGTTACGCCGAACTGGCGCTCCGTGTCGCGCTCTCCGTGCAGCGGCAGGAAGGCGGTGTCATTCGAGGTCGCATATGCAACCAAGGGCCCCGTCAGGGTCTCGAGTGGCGGAGCCTGGTAGTACTTGCCCCAGAAAGCGCTCAACACCCACTCCAGCCGCGGCAGCAGGACTGTTGCGCCGAGCCGCGGGTCGGTTGCGTTCTCGGTGAAACTCCCCTGAAAGTGCGACTGGCGCACGCCCGCCGAGAGGTTGAGCCAGTGCGTAGCTTCGAAAGTATCCTGCAGCCAGGCAGTGATGAGCTCGCCGGTGGGGCTCTCCAGTTCCCGGAGCGTCGGCGAGCCGTCGTTGCTGAACGCGAGGTTGAAGTCGGCCTGATCCTGCTGCGCGAAGCCGAACAAACCGACATCCAAATGATTGCGCCTAGTGTCCCACTTCAACTGCTCTTCGGCGCCCTCGTATTGCGAGCTGTGGTGATAGGTGGTGATGGTGGGATAGTCGCCGGTGCCCCCGTTATAATCCGCCCGTTCGAAGTGATAGAGAAGCGAGCTTGTAAGCACCGCGTTGCTGGTGAAAGTGTGGGCCCACGACAGCACAGCGAAGTTGTCCGCCTCACCCTGCACATCACCGAACTGCCCGACGCAGCCCGGGTCGTCGGCGAGCGGCACGGTGCAGTCCGGTATCTGGTAGACGTCCTGGCGCAACTGGGCGACGAGGCTCAGCGTATCCTGCTCGCTCGGCCTGAACTCGAGGTTGGTGAACGCACCCACCCCTCGCGTCTCGTCATGGATGATCTGGGAGACCGGGGTCTGCAGGCCGAGATCGCTGCGATTGCCCTCGACACTGGCATAGTACGCGAACTCGCCGGTGTGACTCGCAACGCTCACGTAGTCATTGGTCTGGCCGAAGTTTCCCCCCGTGACGTCGAGCTCCGCCTGATTATTGCTACTGAAGCCGCTCTTCGGAATCACGTTGAAGATGCCGTAAGTGCGGTCGCCCTCGTCGGCCAGGTAGCCGCCCCGCTCGATCCCTAAGGTCTGCACGTCTTGAGGATTGATCTCAGGGCCGAGATTTTCCGCGATGTTGGTGTTCGGAATCTCGACCCCGCCGAGTAGCCAATTTGTCTGATGGCCGCCACGTATGTGCAGCATGTCATGGGCTTGGTAGGCCCCGGGAACGTAGTCGGTGATCATGGCGAGACTGTTGACGTTGGTCGCTCCCGGGGTGTTCTCGATGTCCTCCTGGCTCACCATCGTAATTGGGGTGACCGAGGCGACGACCGGCAGCCGCCTCGCTGTCACCGTCACCTCGGTGAGTTCCGAGGGCGGCGTCAGCACGATATTCGCAAATGGAAAGTATCCCGCCTGCACCGTGACCGGCTCACTAACAGAGGCGAAGTCGCGCCGCGAGATGGTGAGGATGTAGTGGCCGATCGCCACGTTTGCAAAGTCGAAACGGCCCGTTGAATCCGTCTGCCGCTCTGTGATCGCGTGCGTGGCGGACTCGAGCGCCACCCTCGCTCCCGCGACCGACCGGTCGCCGTCGTCCTGGACGATGCCACTCACGGTGCCATAGGCTGCGGCCCAGCCACGCGCCGGAACAAACAGTATGAAAAGCACGAGCACTGCCGGCACTTTAACGCGATGTTTCACGTGAATACCCCTGCAATCCGCACGTCCAGCGCACGCCATTTGCGGCGCGCGCAATAATCAGGGCGGCACGAAGCCAGCCGATGGAGGTCAGCTCAGCCGAACCGGGGGTGCTCGGGGCTGCGGGAGATGAACGACGCGTACAGGAAGCGCGATCGACGCGAACACGCCTGCGCGCAGCTGCTGGGTGGATGAGAAATCGCTCGGCAGCGGCAGGTGCGGGACCGGCCCGGCGCTGCAGCCGCTGCCAAATACGCAATGGTCGCCATGTGACGAACTGCCTGAGTGGTGGTGCACTCCAGCCTGCGCGAGCATGCCGGCGGGAAGGCCATCCGGGCAGATCTCGATCGAGAACGGCCGGCCGCTGGCCGGCATGAACCCCGGCGGAATGAGCGCGCGCGAGACAAACGCGATCAGCATGATGCTGGCCATGAGCGTCCGTCTGCACCGCTTGCCGGAAATCAAGCGCATCTCCCACCATTATTCTTGGTGGGGAATTTTACCAGCAAAAGCCAAACGGCGTGCGGCAAGCGCCGCCTCTGTCCAGCATGTCCGTCATCCGGTACTGTGCCGCCATGAATAATCCCGATGAATCCGGGCGACGGCGCTTCTTGCTTGGCGTATTCGTCATTTCCGGGTTTACCGGACTGATATACGAGTCCATCTGGTCGCACTACCTCAAACTTTTCCTCGGCCATGCCGCCTACGCGCAAACGCTCGTGCTTGCCATTTTCATGGGCGGCATGGCGCTGGGGTCCTGGGCGATTGCACACTATTCGTTGCGCATACGGCGACTGCTTTGGGCCTATGTATTGGTCGAGGCGCTGATCGGGGTATCGGGCCTCATTTTTCATCCAGTATTCATCGCCGCCACCAATTTTGCTTTTGCCTCGGTGATACCCGAGCTTCATTCCACATTGATGATTCATGCCTACAAATGGCTATTGGGCGCATCCCTCATCCTTCCGCAGTCCGTGCTTCTAGGCATGACGTTTCCCTTGATCAGCGGCGGCTTGATTCGCCGCTGGCCGGTTCGACCGGGCGAGACACTCGCTACCCTGTATTTCACCAACAGCCTCGGGGCCGCCATTGGAGTTCTGATCAGCGGTTTCGTATTGATTAAATGGGTCGGCCTACCGGGCACCATCGCAACGGCGGGAATCCTCAATCTGGCGCTGGCCTTGGTGATCTGGGCGAGCGTTCGCGGGCAGCAGGAGCCCACCTCTGGGCTGCGTGCTGCGTCCGACCCGTCCCCGGGCATGGACCGGCTGGCCAGATGGTTCACGTTCCTGGCATTCCTAACCGGAGCGGCGTCGTTCCTGTATGAGCTCGGCTGGATCCGGATGCTCAGCTTGGTACTCGGAAGCTCGACGCATTCATTCGAGCTCATGCTCAGCGCATTCATCTTCGGCCTGGCATTCGGCGGACTGTACGTGCGCCGGCGCATCGAGCATATCGCCGATCCATTGGCCTACATCGCCTGCGTCATGATCGCCATGGGGACCCTGGCTGCGCTCACCCTGCCCGCCTACAACTTGACGTTTCAACCCATGGCTTGGTTTTTGTCAACCTTTGCGCACACCCCAGGCGGCTATGTCGGGTTCAATGTGCTCAGCCAATCGATTGCCGCGCTGATCATGATTCCGGCGACCTTTTGCGCGGGCATGACCCTGCCGCTGCTGACGCACGAGCTCATGCGCCGCGGCACCGGTGAGCGCGCCATCGGCACGATCTATTCGGCAAATACTCTCGGCGCAATCGTGGGCGTACTGCTAGCGATCCACCTCCTCATGCCGCTCATCGGGGTCAAGGGCGTCATTCTCGCGGGGGCTGGAACTCATCTGGCTTTGGGCATGGCGACCCTCCTTGCAAGAGCTCGTCGCCCGTCCTGGCGCGTGGTGACGGCGATAGCGGCGTGCATCGCGGCATTTGGCGTTGCGCTATTCGTGGTGAAATTGGATCCCGTGCGGATGACCTCGGGCGTGTACCGCACCGGATCCGCTACCCTGCCGCAAGGGGCGATCGTCGATTATCTGCGCGACGGAAAAACCGCGACGATCAGCCTGGTAGAGCAGGACGGCAGAGTGACCATTGCCACCAACGGCAAGCCCGACGCCGGCCTACAAATGGGGCCCGGGGTCGCATCGCCGGACGAAGTCACCGCGGTGCTGGCCGCAGCAATCCCGCTCAGCATGCACCCGCACCCGGCACGCGTCGCAAACATAGGATTCGGCTCGGGACTCACGACGCACACGCTGTTGACCAGCGGGCTGGTCGAGAGGCTCGACTCCATCGAAATTGAACCGTTCATGGTGCAAGCCGCGCGCAAGGGATTCGGTGCGCGCATCGGCAATATCTTTCAGGATCCGCGCAGCCACATTATTTATGACGACGCGCGCACTTTCTTCGCAAGCTCACATGGCTCGTACGACTTGATTGTGTCCGAACCATCCAATCCATGGGTGAGCGGCGTGGCGACTCTCTTTTCGGATGAATTCTACGGCCGGATCTCGCACTACCTTGCCGCCGATGGGTACTTCGCTCAATGGATCCAGGTGTATGAAACGAACATAGGAATCGTCGCCTCCGTGGTCAAGGCGCTCGCCCCGCACTTCGGCGCCTACGCGCTCTACAATGTCAACGATGTCGACATGCTGATCATTGCGACGCGTAGCTCATCGCTGCGGATTCCGGATGACCGGTTGCTCCAATGGCCGCAGCTGCGCGCGGAGCTGGAACGAGTGGGGGTGCAATCTGCGGCGGACCTGGCCTCGCGACAAATGGGCGATAATCTGACCATTGGTCCGCTGCTGCAGGCCATAGCGGTGCCTGCAAACTCGGATTTCTATCCCTTCGTCGATCTCAATGCGCCGCGCTTGCGCTACCTGCGCGAGACTGCGATTGAGCTGCCTGCACTCACGGTCCTGCCCGTTCCATTCTTCGAACTACTTGGCGCCTCGGTGCCGTCGGTTCCAACCGCGCAGCCTGCGGCGAACAGCGCGCTGTTTCGGGATCGCTTGGTGCAACAGGCGCTCGATACCCGCAGCGCCGTATCCAGCGACAGCCTGGACGAGCTGGATCCCCTCACGGCGCGCAAACTGTCGCTCATCGACTTGGGTCAGGAGCGGTGTGCGTCGCAGCCGGGGCAGGAGGCGTGGCAAACCGCGGTCCGGTTCATCAGCGACGAGACGACGCCGTACCTTAATCCAGCCGAACTCGAGGGAATCTGGAATAAGGTGTTTGCCAGCCCGTGTTATCTCGAGGCGACGGCAGACCACAAGGCGTGGGCGAATCTGCTGGCGGCAATCGCCAAGCGAAACTCAGCGCAGATCGTGAAGCTCGGCATGCAGCTGGTCGGATCACAGTCGTCCGAGAACGCGGACGATATCGCATATCTCACGGCCGTCACCGCTGCGGCATATATCCGCATGGGCGACATCGCGCAAGCACGCAGCCTCCTGAATGCACAGTGGCATCGGCTAAATCACACCGGCAGGTTCGAATTCGCGCTGCGTGACCTGCAGGCACTGACGCACTAGTTGCTGTAGTGGCGCGGAAAATAAATGCGAAAGCTCGTTCCCACATTCACGACCGACTCCATCTCAATGGTCGCGTCGAGCATTTCGCACAAGCGTTTGACGATGGATAAGCCTAGGCCTTCACCGGGCTCGCCGCTCAGTGGTTGTGTTGCGTGCAAACCATGCGCGTGCTTATCGAGAGCCGCGGCGAGGGGCCTTCCTGAGTCGGTGTGAAAACCCGGGCCCGTGTCCTTGACGCCCAAGACCCAGCGTTTCGAATCGTCAGCGCGACTGTCACCCCAGGTCACCGTAACACCACCCTGCTGGGTATACTTGATGGCGTTCAAAATCAAATTTTGGGCGATGCGGCGGATCTTTACCGCATCCCCATCGCTGGCAAAGCCAGAGGGAGCCTCCCACTTGAGATAAAGGCCGCGCTGAACGGCCAGGGGTTGGAGGCCTTCGCACAGCGACTGAAGGATCGGCGTTACATCGAGCGCTTCGACTTGGCGACTCTCGTGTCCGGCCTGCAGGCGCGCAAGACTCGTCACGTCGTCGAGCAAGTGATGTAGCGAGGTGACATTGCGCATCAAGATGCGCACGAAATCATCGCGGGAGTCCGCGCTCTGCCCATGACGGGTGAGGCCGACGGTCACGTTGGCAACCACACTTAGGTTTCCGCGTAAATCGTGCGCAGCCTGCCGCCAGATCTCTCCCCGCTGCTGCTCAAGCTCCCGGATTTGCTGTAGCGCGCTCTCGAGATCCTTGACGTGGCCGGCAGCCTCTTCTTGCTGCATTGCAAAGTATTGGCTCACGCTCTCTTCGATACTGATGCTGCAGAGAGCCGACCAGACCTGCTGGGCGCGAGTGAGGGCGTCCGGGGAGAAGCGCGAATGGGCCTTGGCATAGTTATTGAGCTCAAGGATCACGCATTCATTGAGCTTGCCTAGTTCGCGGGCGACTTCCCGCAGATCGTAGCCTTGCTTCCAGCGTTGCAGTCCGTGCGCCGCGGCGGATTGTTGGCCGGGATCCTTGGCAACAACGGCTGCCTCGATGGCCGCTGCTCGAAGGTTGCGCTCGAAGGCCGCGAGCATTTCCGGGATGTGATCGATCAAGTCAGCCCGCGGCAGTGACTCACCGTCGGTGAGCTCAGGATCGCGTTGAATCGAGCGTTGCCACCCCGCCACTATCACGTCGCGGTAGCGCGCAACATGGTCGGCCAGCGCGATAAGCTCCGCGGGGATGTCTTGCAACTCTTCATTCTCCGATTCAGGCCCCGCGAGGCGAGCGCCATGGGTCGATTGTCGGGCTTATTCGGCAGATTAGCTACAGACCATGGGGAGATGGTGGGACGGCTGGCCCCCGCATTCGTGCTCTAAGCGTATGTTTGTGCGAGGAAAATATTCCTCGCACATTACGAGGGCCAAAAAGCCCCCCCCGCACGGGTGGATTTCTTCGAGCATTTGCGGACGCTGGCGAGGATCGAGCGCCGTCTACCACTCTTCAGGGACGATTGCTCTAGCCCGTACAGATCGGCTTCGCTCAAAGGCTCGAGCGGCATTCTTGTTCGGTAACATGACATTTGTTAGCATTTTCTCTACCGCTTCAACAGGGACGGTCGAATGCGATCTAAATCATTATTCGCCGCGAAAGTCGCCATCGGCGCTGCCATCTCAATGGGCGTGAATGCCGATGTCATATTCAATAACCTGGGATCGGGCAACGTCGCGCAAAAAGGCGGTTGGATTGAGGTCAATGCCGGAGCTGTTCCAACTGTAGAGTTCTGGTCATATACAGAGTACAGAGTGACAGAGATCGATGTGTCGCTGGTGAACGTTGGGGGCACCAATAGTGCGACGATTAGTCTCTTGAGTTCAACCACCGGCGGGGCGCCGGGAGTCGTGTTGGGCACGTGGAACGTGTCTGGCCAACCATCTTCTAATTATGATGGTCCGCGTTTGACCAATATCACAAATATCTGTGGGGTCCATCTTGCAGCAGGGAAGCGCTACTTCTTGCGAATTGCACCGGCGGATGCCACGACCCAGGACTTATGGGCCATTAACCAACGCCAGGCTCCGGCCACGCTGTATTTCGGCGACACGCTCTCTGCTTACCAGGAGGGTGCTCCGGCATTTGATGTAATTGGAAAGGCTGTTTTGCCGGGAACTGTGGCCTCCGAGCTATGCCCGAATGCATAGTGCGAACCCCACATGGATGCAAAAATGACATCTAGAAAACTGATTTGTGTGATTGGCATGATCTTCGCTGCCTTCTCAAGATCGTCCAACGCCGATGTTATATTCGACGATTTTGGGCCGGGCAACGGTGTGCTGGGCGCTATGTCGTGGGACGTCAATGCTGGATTTGCGACAACGGCAGAATTCACATCGCATGCATCTTATACGCTGACACAGATCGATGTGTACTTGGTGAACGGTGTTGGTGGGGGCACCAATGCCGCGACGATTAGTCTCCTGAGTTCAACCAATGACGGAGCGCCGGGATTCGTGATGGGCTCGTGGAGCGTATCTGGGCAACCAACGTCTGCGGGTGGTCCACTCTTGACAACTATCTCGAGTATTAGCGGAGTCTATCTCGCGAAGGGCACAAGCTATTTTTTAAGAATCGAGCCTGCAGATGCCACGACACAAGACGGCTGGGTCCAAAATTATCTAGGCCTGAAAACCACCATCTATAACGGCAACTCGCTTGCCTACTCCAGTGCAATCGCGCCAGCGTTCGACGTAATTGGCATTGCGATGTGATTGACATTGCGGTTTTGCCCGGCGCATAGGTCCTTCTACGGGAATGGCTCCTGATCTCGGGCGGCAATCTACCGGCGGCGCTTTTCGGCCCTAGCGAGGTTGTTCCGACAGCTATTTTCCCGATATATCCGACCACTATGGGGTCCTCGTTTTTGGGGCTTTTCAAAAGGCCCCAAAACGGGCCCCCGGCCGTACGCGAATGACCTCGGACGTCCGCAGGCGACGAAACGCCAGGCCACCGAATTCACTTTCTAAGCGCTTGTTTATGCAGGGACAATCGCTCGAGAGTGCGCATTAGATGTTCGCCTTCTCGCGGGCCGCCGCCAAGATGCGCCTCGTGCAGATCGCCGAAGAAATTATTGCGGTACTTGCTGCCGACCCAAACGCCGAAGTCAAAGTCCGCATCGAGATCGAGGCGACTTTCCCCAATGGCGCGCAAGATCAGACCAAACGCGCAGTCTCCGAGAACGCCAAGACACTTGGCTTCGGCACCGCTGAGTGGGAATGATGCGGTAAAGACCTCACTCGCGCCGACAGGTTTGGTGTGCACCGACCGGGCAATGACAGGCTAGTGGTTGGCGTGCAAAACGAAACATTCGACAACAGGCAAACGGTTGGCATTGCGGCGATACCTGGACTTACCAACGGCGACGCAGACTACCCTTTGCACATCGCCTCCGCGGTCGTGACCAGAGATGCATCCTTCGCCTTATCGCGCGCATAGTCGCCGGCTAGAATAACGTCCAGGACGGCACTCGCCTTCTTGAACGCAGCAGTGCCCTTCTTCTCATCGTTCAGAGAAGCGACCAGCAATTCGCAATATTTCTCAAATTTATTTGACGACATGGACGGGGTAATCACCCCCGCAATCTGCATGCGAGCTATCGCGATAAGATGATATTTGAACGGTCGATATTTGTACGCAATGATCTTCTTCCGAATAAGCGCTTCAAAACGATAGAGCGCCAGCGCCGCCGCATAATATGCGACCGCCGGTTGTCCCGGAACGAAAATCTTGGCTTCAATACCTTTTAGGAGTGTGCCGTAGTATCGACTCGCTTGGTGCGGCAGTCCCAAATACATCGAAGCAAAGGATCTTATTTGGTTCGGAATGCTAACAATCCGAATCTTCTCAATACTATTGGCGGAACGATACTGCTGAGAGCGCCTTTCGTAGAAAAGTTGACCGTCTCCAGTTATCGCTGCGTAATAATCTTCTAATGCTTTCTGAAAATCAGTCAGCGCCGTCAGCTCCTCCGTTTTGACTGGAGTTTGCCGGTTCGTCGCTTTGATGATCTTGTTTTTGACTCCGCTATCTTGAGAAACGATTAGCTTGACCGGTATATGAACCGGCTTCTTTAAATTGCTAGCGTTGTTGAATAGAACATGGCTCGTCTGGCAACCGTTGACAATCTGATAGTCCTCGATGGTAAACGTGTCACCGGTCTTACTGATTGAGTCGGCGACAATGGTGACCCCATTGTTCATAAGGACAAACAGCTGTTGTTCCGGCGACTGTAGCGTCTCGTTAATCTCATGGTTTACCGGATTGTCGCCTTGAAAATCGCGAACATTGTCATAAAAGAGCCCCCTGACAATATTGCCAGCGTCGTCGGTAATTAGCCGGAGGTATTGATCCGCGGGCAAATACCCGAGATAGGATTCCTGAATTCCGGGAAGCGTCGGTAAGGTTACTTTGTTGGTGAATTCGATGGACTTCGAAAGTCTATTCTTTGCGCCCGCATAGAGACGTTGGAGTCCACGTGCGTCGATGGGATGAAACTTGGCATCGCTGAATATATCCAATTCAAGAAGTGCATCTTTCTCATTATCAATCCGACTGAGAAGCTTTGTGTCGTCCTGCCATTTGCCTGTCGTTGCGTAGAACAATTGCACATGTGGATTGCCGCGTTTGAACAAAGCACTTTTCTTATAAATGTGCTTAATAAGAGCCTCGCTTTGGGCTACCTTCTCGTTACGGGGTAACGCTGGCTTGGCAGAAAAGAGATCCTTGACCCCAAAAAATAGATTTGAGATTTCAGTGCCGTTAAAGTTGCCTCCGGATTTCGCCTGACAAAATATGAATTCGACCTCCAAGTACTTATTGGCGATAGCGAGGTCGTCTACTTCTTCTGCATCGGAAACGAGCGTACCGTTGACGATGACGGCTAGTCCATCAATACCAAGATCGTCGCCACCTCCGGTATGCACCTCCTCGACGTCGAATTCATCTCCATACTCGCTTGAGATGGCGCAGAAGTTTACAAATAGCTCAAATAGGCGTGGCTGGTCGAGATCGTCAGGCAGCGACTCCTCCTTTTGAAACGACGTGAGCAGACTTTGAGTTACGAGGTCCATATGACTCCAATTCAGCAGAAGGATTGTAATCAGCCTATCGCGCGTGGCCTAGCGCGCGCGGATGGAAGTCTACGCACATTAGCGACGGCGCGTAGTCATTCGCGGTATTTGCAACACCGTCTCCTGTTTCCAAGGCGCGCCGACTCGCATTGTAACCGATAACCCGGTGAGGCATTTCCGTCGCTATCGGTCTACAAGTCGATGGCAAGAAATCGGATAGCCATTTTCTAAACTGGGCCTCCGCGACGACTCCCTGATGAGTCTCTACTTCATGCGCCTTCGCTGTCTCCTTGGCTCTGTCGTACGCACTGAGCATCTTTTTTCGCGAAGTCAGAAATTGCTTCCAACCCTGCGCTACGGGGAGTGGATTCACGGGCTGCGGAGCAACGGACAGCGGCGGCACCGTATTCGGCTGCGCCGCCTTGGCTGTACTTCTTTGGGCTTTTGCACGCTTCCCGCCGTCCCGTGCGCGACTGTTCACGTATTAGAACCCGTGCTAACGATTGATACAGCGGCGCTCGATGTAGGATTCTCTGCGGACACAGACAGAGTCCGTTGGCGCTCATACTCAGATTGCAGTGCGGTTCGGAAATCATCGTCGAAGTGTCGCTCAAGCTCGCTCATATTTGACTCAAGCCAGCGAGCCAGTGTTTGAATTTTCGCGATAGTCACCTTTCCGTTAGCGGGCATCTTCCGATCTTCGCCCATGTGGAAGCACTGCGCATTGAGATCTTCCGCCAAAGTCCTAACATCATCGATATCGCTGTGCTGAAACTGTCGGCAGAATGGCCTGTATTGGGTGACACAAACGTTGCCTTTTTTTCCTCTCAGAAATTCGTATATATTCCTCGCGCTAACGTTGAACGCGGAAAACATGATGTTCCAATCTAGTTGATTCAATTTATCGCTTTCGAGCTGCTCGCTTGTGTGTCGCATAATAAATAGCTCGTAACGCACGTGCTCGTTGAAAAACTCAATGAGTTGCGGTCTTGTCATTGTAATCATTGACCGAACCTCACCGGAAACCAACGATCAATGTCGGCATGGCCGCAGCATAGCGCGAACCGCACCGCGTCCAAAGTCAATGGCTCTTATACCCTCGCGGCGCCGTCAACTCGACGGCGCGGGCCGTGCATCGCTTCTCGCCGCATTTGGAGCACCGCAAGCGCCTTACAACGTCCAATAGTTTCGCATCCCATCCGGCGATCCCTGCCAAGGTTTTCGGATGGCATTGGCGCGAGTGGCCGCAAGGGCACTGAATCAAAAGTATGTATTGGCCAAACTCATCCGACAGCTTTTCGATTTTAAGATCGCGCACGCGCGGATTGTGCAAAGCTCATGACGGCGAGTCCATCCAGTAGTCCGAGCGTCCGACTACTGTATGGCGCGTGAACGGTCCGCCCAAAATTGCAGAATCTGAGAGGCGGTCTTATCCTTCATGGCGACTCGGCTGTTGGTCAAGACATAATCCAGGGAATAGGATGAAAAAACCATCTTGTTGGTGCAAATATAGGGAGATCACGGAATGAACACTATCAATAAATGGTCCGTAGCACTGGCGATACTGGTCGCGCTGACGGGCATCGCGACAGAGCTGGTGCAAGCGCAGGTCTTCACCACAATTCACGCATTTAGCGGTACGGATGGCGCTGCTCCGGTCGCACCTCTGATCCAAGCCACTGACGGAAATCTATATGGAACGACGGTGTATGGAGGTGCGAACGGTGATGGCACTGTGTTCAAGATTACTACCAGCGGAACGCTAACGACGGTTTATAGCTTTTGCGAGCAACCTAGCGGTAGCTCGTATTGCTTGGACGGGAATTACCCCACAGCACCGGTCATTGAGGCTACCAATGGGGACTTCTATGGCATCACCGGAAACGGAGGCGCAAATTGCGAAAACGGCCAACAGTGTGGAACGGTGTTTTCGCTTACGCCGCGCGGAAAAATAACTACGCTGTACAGTTTCTGCTCTGGGGTTATTTCCCCTGACGGCTGCCTTAATGGAGAATTTCCCGGGATCGGCCTAGTCGAAGCCGCAAATGGCGACTTCTATGGCACAACGACAAGTGGCGGAGCTGATGGCTATGGATCGGTCTTCAAGATCACCCACGCAGGCGTGCTATCCACAGAGGTTAGCTTTGATGACACGACCGATGGCGCAGACCCCAACGCGGGACTCGTTCAGGCCACCAACGGGTTCTTGTACGGGACAACCTCGAACGGCGCCGCCCCATTCAATAACGGCACCGTGTTCAAGATCACTGAAAACGGCAAGTTGACCACACTACTTCTCGGCTTTGGGCCCTCGGCGGCGACCCTGATCCAAGCCACAGATGGGAACCTATACGGATCGACATCTATGCTTGGCCTCGGGGGCACCATATTTAAGATTACTCCGGGTGGTGATCCGACGACCCTGTATGACTTTTGTTCCCAAACCAATTGCGCGGACGGCTCACGTCCTTGGTCGGCCCTGACGCAGGGTAGCGATGGAAACTTTTATGGTGTAACGGAACAAGGTGGAGTCGGCCCTTGTCCGTTTGGATGCGGCACAATATTCAAGCTCACTCCGAGCGGGGACCTTACGACACTTTACAGTTTCTGCGCGCAAGGTGTGATGCCTGCCATTTGTCCAGACGGCTACTGGCCCTTCGGCCTGATGCAGGCGACAGATGGCAATTTCTATGGAGCAACCGCTCCCGGCGGTGGCAATGGCATTAACAACCTTGGCAATGGCACCGTGTACAGATTGTCCGTTGGCCTCGGTCCGTTCGTCGCTCTGCAAACAGCGTTTGGCAAGGTAGGGGCGACCGTTAAGATACTTGGCACGCGCCTGATCGGAGTAACCAGCGTGACCTTTAATGGGACCCCAGCAACATTCACCGTCAACGCCACCCGCACCGCCATTACTGCGACGGTTCCAACGGGTGCGACGACGGGAACTGTGAGTGTAGCTACACGTGATGCTGTGCTGTCGAGCAACAAGCCCTATACGGTGTTGGAATAGCGCCGCGCGCTCGGCTCCCCTTCGGTTCGACGGTTCCGTGCGAGAATTAGGCCATGTGTGGCCGTTACGTCAGTCCGGACCAAGCCTCAATTGAGCGCGAGTACGCCCTGGTGCATCATAAGTGGCAGTTCCCGCCGAGCTACAACGTCGCACCGACCCAAGATGTTCCGATTATCCGCGCTGACAAACACGGGCAACGCACCGGCACGCGAGTGCACTGGGGCTTGATTCCGTTTTGGGCCAAAGGGGTGCAGCCCAAGTATTCAACGATTAATGCCACCATTGAAAAACTTACTGACGCCCCGACCTGGCGCGGACCGTGGAAGCGCGGCCAGCGTTGTATCCTGCCCGCGTTGGGCTTCTATGAATGGCAAGTCCTGCCAGACGGCAAGAGCAAACAGCCGTTCTACATCACCATGAACGATCAAGACGTGTTTGGCTTTGCTGGTCTATGGGACTCATCGACCGGTGCCGACGGCGTTGCGGTCGAGTCGTGCACCATTGTCACGATGCCCGCCAACCAGCTCATGACCGAGATTCACAACGTAAAGCACCGCATGCCCGCGATCCTTGCGAAAGAAGATCGGGAGACCTGGCTTACCGGCACGTCAGACGATGCGTTCAAGGCGATCAAGCAATATCCAGACACCCACATGGTTGCGACGCCAGTGAGCACGCGGGTCAATACGCCAAAAAACAATGACGCGAAGCTGATCGAGGCGCTATAAGAAACGCACGCTGCGCAAATTACAAGGGGAGGCGACTATGGGCGAAAACGATAAGAAGCCAAGTTGGCTGCGTCCGAGCAATCCGAATGCGTCCGACCACGATTGGCACATGACGCAAAGCGAGTATATGACTGTGATTTGCAAACGCTTGAACTGGATTTTGATCGTGCTAGTGGTTATTGCCCTGAGATTGGCGTTTGCCCGCGTGTAACGGACTACCAACCAAAGGTGGAGCCATGAAAAAATCAATTGCATTGATCGGACTCTCGGCTATCAGCATGGCAACTAGCGCTGAGATTTACATTACAACTGAGAAAACAGAGAAGAGCGTGCCACTATGGTCTGAGTATCAGCGCGATTTTTATGACGGCAACGGGTTGCATCAGAAGTGCACAAGCACGAGCAATATGGACTTTGGTTTCTGTGCGGGATACATATCCGGCGTCGCTGACGTACTGCAGAGTCAAAATGGCAACTCTGTTTGCCTGCCGAGAAATGTGGTTGTGGGACAGGTAGTCGATACTGTCAAAAAGTACCTTGTTGACTATCCCGAGAGTCGTCATTACGCGGCATACTCAGAAATTTTAGTCGCACTAGAAAAAGCGTTTCCCTGTAGCAACAGGTGATTTCGCTTCGGCGTCCACATTGAGTGAAGTTCACCGGCGCCGCAAATTATGCTAAAAGGTCCCGGACTCGATTAACGTCAACCAGGGAGTGGGGGATGAAAGCAATAATCTTGCTGGTGCTCTTGGGAGCCATCCGAGATTTGCTATTGGAAATCGAGAAGGTTGTTTTGAGTATCCGCGAGAGGGCCGTGCAGGGCTCAACAAACCCAATACAAAGCGGTGAAAAAGAATATCTGGATCGTCTGCGGGCATCTGTCCATTTGCGTATACACCTTGCAAAGGCGTTTCGGCGCGCGGCATACACAACCGGTGGGTTGATGGCTGTCTCCGTCGCTGTAATCCCATTCGTGCAGGTCGTGGACGGCAACAATGTTCTATCCGTCCTCTTGCTAGCAATGGGCGTTGTTGGATTTGCGGTGTGCTTGTACATGTTTTGGGCGGTCATCGAGACGGCCGTTTACAAGCGATAGTGCTGCGCCTGAAACTCCTTTACTCGAATGAGCAATACGCAGAGCTGGGAGCGTATGGCGTTTTCGCTGGTTTATTGGTGGAAGTCGTACTGTCGTTAATATTTCGCACCCACAAATCACCGTGGGAAGAATGGGGGCCGCTGGGCGCTGATATATTGATCGCTGGTGGTGTCTGGATTGAAATACATTTTGGGCGTAAAGCTTCCGAAGAATCGGCCGAACGAGTGTCCGCAGCAAATGAACGCGCCGCTGCGGCCGAGCTAGCGACAGAAAAATTAAGGGCACAATATGCGTGGCGCCGCCTATCACCCGAGGCAGTCAAGCTGCTGTCGGACTCACTCCGCGAATCCTGGGAATCTATCGGGGAATACCGATATCGACAATTGATGATTACCTATTTTGGCGGCGATCCAGAAACCTCAAGTTTCGCCCATGAAATCGGCTCGATATTCACACAAAGTAGCTGGACTGTCAGATTTGTGTCTGCCTTGTACACCGGGGGTATTGTCTATGGCTTACTAGTGCCAACCCATGCACACAGCGATAACACGATGGTTCACATCGCGCGAAAAGCGCTCTTTAACGCTGGAGTTGAATTTAAGGAAAACAATCCGCCGCGTCCGTACATGAACACCTCAGAGGGCGGGCCGCCAATGCCCAATTTGGCCGTACAAATATACGTCGGACCTAAGCCGATGCCCGAAGTTGAATAGCTATGGTCGAATGATGCTTCGATTAGTCCTGTTTCGAGACTGCGACCTGACCCACAAATGGCCGTTTGCCCCAGTACAATGGGGCGCGGAGAACAAGGTCGGATATGTCACGAACGAAGATGTAGTTATCTATCCATACTATTTTCGACTTAGGCGCGTATCCCTAGCGAAGGTGCCACGCTCTTGTCGATTGTTGAAAACGACTTCTAGGCCGATTGACTCAAACGTCGAGAAATTCTTTACACAGAACCACGACAACTTCTGGATGTTTAGCGTGGGTGTGAAAGCTCTTGACCCGAACGGTGAGTACCCCAACTTCTTTGACGTGCCGGTCAAGCTTCCCTTGCCGGACCATCGTTCAGAGGAAGAGTTCTACAAGCGTTGGAACACCTTGATGGATATCCTACAACGCGGCGACTTTGTCTTTACGGCCGACTCCGCGAGCCGTATCAGTAGGCTCATATGCTGGGGGGACCAAGGACCGTGGAGTCACGTGGCGATGTACATCGGAGACGGAATAGTCCACGAGGCCATTCCTCCACGAGTCTCGGAGCGCCCGATCGACGTATATCGGAATCCGCGATTCAGGCTCGGGCTTTATCGACTCAAAGGCATAACTGCTGCCGATGCGGAGGAATTGATTGCATTTAGTCGCAGGCGACTGGGCTTGCCATATGGATTTCTAAAGGCACTCCGTCTTGGGTTGTGGAAGCTCATCGGAGGGCGGCCAGGAAAAGGACACGATGCGTTTCTCGTGAGTCCAAATGACATGACCTACCTGATGCCAGGATTGGAGCTGATCCACGTTGTTTAACCCTTAAGGTCGGCTATCCAACTCCAAACTTTTGGCGCCATCCAGCAGTCCTATGCCCAAGCTCAAGCTGCGCAGGGGCGCAAGCAAACCTCGCCAACTCGCAAATGATACAGCGCGCAATCGCGGCTCGCCGCCAGGCGCAAGCTGAAGCTGATGCGGCGCAGGCGGCTAGTGACATGGAAGTTCGCAGACAACAGGAGCGGGCTCGCGCCACTTACACCAAGGAAGCTTTGGCTGTTTCAAATCTCGATCTATTGCCCGTTTTTGCTCCCTCGTGCACCTTCAGCAGCAGCCTCCGCTCGGCATACATATGCCCCGTTCTTAGTCATCCCGTACCACCGCTCGCCTTTGGTATGCCAAATCATCGTCGGCAGATTTAGCCATACCACAATGTCCTTCGGGCAGTGCTGCTGCGCCTGGACTTCGGCATCAAATTTCTCTAGCGCCTGCACCGAGAACGCCAGGGTGATGCCCAGCATTGCTCCAGCGAGTTTTAGGAATACGCCGCGCATTTTTTTACCTCCAACTCTGATTACGGTTGTACTGAAAACGGTGGCACGAATCCGCTCAGATCAACCGTTGAACCCACAGCACGAACAACATCCGTGTAACTTTCGGAGAAGCAAGTTGGCCCTGTATTTTGCTGACTTTGCACGGTTATCGTCGTCGTAGTTGTCCCTTCTGCGGGGACATAGGCTGTAGTGCCGTTAACGACGGCTAACGGAATGAGCGGCAGCAAGCCCGCAGTTGGAGTAAGACCCAGATAGGCCGGACCAGTGCAATCATTGGTGGTGTACAACAAATTCTGCATGGCATTGCCACCAGAACTTACTCCGAGCTGGGTGGCGCTTACAGCAACCGAGAAATATTGACCAGATATTGTCCTCATCAACACGGCTTCGCCTACGGGGCCGCTGCTAATGAAATACTGCCCGAGAGTTTTTCCGTTACTGTCTTTGACCAACGGCACACCAGCCTGTGCCAACGCCGCCCAGTCAACTGGATGGCTGGTGGGCTTCGCGCCCGTGTTATCCACTAGAGCGATATAGCTAGCACCCTGGTATGTAACTATCTGACCCGGGGTGTACGCCGTCGTCGATGTCCATGCTCCGTTGAAACTAGCTATTGGGACATCTGTAGCTGCGGCGGGGAGACTGACGGTAATTGTGAATGCAGTCAGCAGAGTCCCGGTTAAAACCATGAGCTTGTGGGATATAGCGTTCAATTGATTCCTCTCTTTTTTGGCTCTTTCACTTGCGCGCGAGGCTTGCTATAAGTTTCCGTATTTTTTCCGTACAGAAGCCACCAAACATAACCTAACTCATTGACTTATAAGTGGGACGGCTGGGACTCGAACCCAGGACCAAAGCCTTAAAAGGGCCTTGCTCTACCAACTGAGCTACCGTCCCAATCAGCCGCGCATGATAGCCGAACTGCGGCGCCCGATCACCGCTTCTATCGATACCGAGTAGGGTCGGGTACCCCTGCCGCGGCAAAGCCTTCAGCGCGCAGTCGGCAGGAATCGCATTTCCCGCAGGCTCGGCCGGCCGCATCGGCCTGATAGCAGGACACCGTCAGTCGGAAGTCGATTCCCAAGCGCTGGCCCGTGCGGATGATGTCGGCCTTGCTCATCTCAATCAGGGGTGCGTGAATCTCGAATCTCGCGCCTTCCACACCGGCCTTGGTCGCCAATTGCGCCAGATTCTCGAATGCCTGGATGAACTCGGGACGGCAGTCCGGATAGCCGGAATAATCGACGGCATTGACTCCGACGAAGATGTCCCGAGCGCCGATAACCTCCGCCCAGCCCAAGGCCAGGGACAGCAGCAGTGTGTTGCGCGCGGGCACGTAGGTGGCGGGTATGCCGTCGCTCGGCAACTCCGGCACGGCGAGACTCGCATCGGTCAGCGCCGAGCCTCCGATGCCGGCGAGATCGATGCCCATCAGGCGGTGCTCGTGCACACCCAATACCGTCGCGATCTGCTCGGCGGCTGCGAGTTCGGAGCTATGGCGCTGGCCATAGTGGACGCTGAGCGCGTAGCAATCGAAACCCTGCGCCTTGGCGAGCGCCAATGTGGTCGCGGAGTCGAGCCCGCCGGACAGCAGCACGATGGCTCGCTTCATTTTCCGGGGATGTCCCCCCACAGCACCTTGTGCAGCTGCAGCTGGAAGCGTACCGGCAGGCGGTCCGCGAGGATCCAATCGGCCAGCAACGCGGGGGCGATTTGCTTGTAGCTCGGCGAGAATAGAATCTGGCAGCGTCCGGCAAGCGCGTGCTCCTGAATGAACGCCTTGCTCCAGTCGAAGTCCTCGCGTGAGCAGATCACGAACTTGAGCTGGTCATGCTGGGTCAGCAGGCCGAAATTGTCGATGCGATTGCGCTGCGCCTCGCGCGATCCCGGAGTCTTCACGTCGACCACGCGCGCCACGCGCGCATCGAGGCCCGATATATCCATGGCGCCACTGGTCTCGAGCGACACCATGAATCCGTCCTCGCACAGCCGCGCCAGGAGCGTGCGGCAATTCGGCTGCGCCAACGGTTCCCCGCCGGTGACGCAGACATGCTGGGTGTTAAAGGAGCGCACCTTGTCGAGAATGGCATCGAGGTCCAGCCAGTGGCCCTCGTGAAAGGCGTATTCGGTATCGCAGTACTGGCAGCGCAGCGGACAGCCGGTCAGCCGGACAAAAACCGTCGGATAGCCGACCGCATCGGCCTCGCCCTGCAGGGAATGAAAAATCTCATTGATGCGCAAGCGCTCGGAGGTCGCCACGAGTTCACTCAATGCCTCTCGGTGGCAATTTTATCGAGCCGCTGCTGCGCCAAGCGGCCGGCCGGAGTATCTGCGTAATTGGTCGAGACTTGCGTGAGCACCGTCTTGGCGGCGTCATAATCCCTCAATTCGTAGTCGCAATAGCCGATTTTCAGCATGGCATCCGGCAGCTTGCGCGATTGCGGGTACCTGCTGACCAGGTGTTGGAATGCATTCAGCGCTTCGGGAAACGACCTGTTGACGTAATAGGCTTCGCCCAGCCAGTACTGAGCGTTATCGGCCAACTGGCTATCCGGGTAGATGATCAGAAACTTCTGAAATGCAGCGATGGCAACATCGTATTGCCCGTTCTTCAGGAGTTCGAAGGCCGCCTGATAACTCGCCTTGTCGGCGCCGTCGCCGGGTGCGGCGGTCGCCGGCGGCGGCCCGCCACCGGCGGCGGCTCCTGCAGCGCCGGCGCCTGCGGCAGCCGCGGCAGCTCCCGTGCTGGCAGTAGCCGCATTCGCCCCTGCCCCGCCGCGCGCCTCGAGGACCCGCAGTCGCTGGTCGAGATCGGTATACAGATCGTGCTGTTGCTTGCGGCTGGCGTCCAGGCTGTGACTGAGCTGGTCCACGTCGTTGTGCATGCCGCGCACATCGCTACGCAGGGACTCGATCTGGTTGGACAGATCCAGCAGGCTTTGGTTTGCCACCACCCGTTCAACGCGTGCCAGGCGGGTTTCCAAGTCATGCAGCTTGATTTGCACCGGGTCCTGCTCCGGCGGCGTACTGGCGCAACCCGCCATCGCCAGCGCGGCAAGGCATGCCGCGCCCAGAACGGTTACCCGCAGGGTCACGGCGAATAAACCATTTCCACGCGCCGGTTTTGCGCCCACGCCGATTCGTCATCGCCCTCGGCGGCAGGCCGCTCCGCGCCGTAACTCACGGTGGTGATCTGGTTCTCGGCGACCCCTTGCAGCATCAGCGCCCGGCGCACCGCCTGGGCACGGCGTTCACCCAGCCCGATGTTGTACTCGCGCGTGCCGCGATCATCGGTATTGCCCTCGAGCTTGATGCGCAGGTTCGGATGGCCGGTCAGGTTGCGCGCGTGCGCGGTGATCAGGTCGTTGTATTCAGGCTTGATTTCCGATTTGTCGAAATCGAAATAGATGATCTTGTGGCCCAGTGCGCCGCCGGCCATCATCCCCGCAGCGGAGGTGTCCGCGCCAGCACCCAGCGGCGAGGTGCTGGTCGAGGCGCCGCCTGCGCCGCCAGCTCCGGGAACCTGCGTGCCCGCGACCGGTGGCTCGATGGTGGTCGGCTTCTTCGCGCAGCCGGCGATGAGCGCCGCGCCGGCCAGCAACAGGGCGATCGATAGTATTCTTTTCATTGCAATCTCCATTGATTCTCAGCGTTAATCGCAAGCCTACCGGCGAAATCGGGGTTTGTGCAATTTGTTCGCGGCCACAGCACCTAAAACGGCGACCAGGCAGGCTCTTGCACATCACCCTCGCTCGACACCAAACGCTCCTGCACCCGGCCGTCCGAACTGACCATCGCCAGCACGCCGCGTCCCTTATCGCGACTGGCGTAGATGATTTCCGCGCCGTTCGGCGCATAACTGGGCGACACGTCGAATCGGCCCTTGGTCAGCACTTGCATGTCGCTGTGTCCCTTCAAATCCATCGTGGCGATGCGGAAGGCACCCTCTTCCTGGGTCACGAACGCCAGCGTCGACTCATCCGGCGACAACCGCGGCCTTGCATTGTACGCGCCCTGAAAGGTCAGGCGGCGCGGGCGGTCGCCCGGCGAAATGCCCACGCTGTAGATCTGCGGGCCCCCGGCGCGATCCGAGGTGAAGTAGATGGTGCGGCCGTCCTTCGACCACTGCGGCTCGGTATCGATTCCTGGATCATCCGTGATCCGGGTCAGCGCCTGAGTGGCGAGGTCCAGTACGTACACATCCAGATTGCCGTCCCGAGTCGACAGAGTCACCGCCAGCTTCTTGCCATCCGGCGACCAGGCCGGAGCTTGGTTGACCCCGGCTCGCGCCGAGACCTGGTGCCGCTCGCCGGTTTTCAGATACTGCACATAGATCGAGGGCAATCGATCCTCGAAGGACACGTAGGCCAGACTCTGGCCGTCCGGGGACCAGGCGGGCGACATCAGCGGCTCGGCGGATTGCATCACAATGTGCGGGTTTTCCCCGTCCGCATCCGCCACGATCAGCCGGTAAGTCCGGTGCGGAACCGCGCCCACCATCGAGATATAGGCAATATGCGTGGCGAAAGCGCCGCGGATTCCGATGATCTTCTCGAACACCATGTCGGCCACTTGGTGGCTGGCGAGGCGCAGCCCGGCTCGGTTCGAACTGATCTGGAACCCCAGCAGCCGCTGATGATTGAGCACATTGTAGAGCTCGTAGGAGATGTTGAAGCGATCCTCTCCCTGCGGCTGCAATTGACCAACCACGATGTAGTCATTGTTGAGCCGGCGCCAATCGTCGAAGGCGATCGACGCTCCGGTGTGAGGCTCATCGATGAAGTCCTTGCGATCCATGGGCTTGAACCGCCCGCTGCGGGCCAGATCATTGCTGACCAGTTGCACCACATCGAAGGACGCGGCCGCGGCCTCCGCCGAGGAAAATGGCACCACTGCAATCGGTATGGCTTGATCCTGGCCGCGCGTCACTTCGACGACGAATTCAGCCCAGCTGCGCGGGCAGAAGAGGACAAAGCCGATCACGGCCATGGCTTGAAGCTGCTTAATCATTGGGCTTGAACCTGAATGCAAAATTTCTTTGGAAAAGGGCCGGATCGGGTGGATCCGGCAAGGGCGATGCACGATACACCGCATTCTCGATGGACTGGCGCACGGCAGCGTCGCCATTGCATTGCGTGACGCGCGCGCCGGTGACCGCGCCTCCCGGAACCTGGGTAACCTCGACCAGGCAGTCAACTCCGACGCGCGCGGACGGCGGCCTGATCCAGGCGTGCTGGATCGCATTCTGCAGGCTCGCGACGTACTGGTCGCGCTTGGGGCCCGCTTCCACCGCGTCCACGTGCTCTTCCTCCGCCAGTTGCCGTTTGAGTTCTGCTTCCCGGTCGGCTTTAGCGCGTTGCTCGGCAGCGCGCTTGGCGTCGGCGGCACGCTGTGTTTCCGCTGCCTTTTGCGCCTCGGCGGCCTTTTGCGCTTCGGCCACGCGTTGCGCCGCGGCGGCCTTCTGAGCCTCCTCGGCTTGTTTGGCATCGGCCGCCTTTTGTGCGGCAACGACCTGCTCTTCCGCCGCTCGTTTCTGCTCGGCGGCAAGAGTCTTGGCGGCGTCAATCGCCGCGGCAGCCCGGGCCGCATCGGCGGCGCGTGCCGCGGCTTGCGCCTCCTGGGCTTGCTGAGCGGCATGCAAGACTTGCGAGCTGATGACCACCGCATTGATGGGCAGTGGCTGAATGATCTGACGCGGCGGTGTGAATGAAAACCGCGCAATCAGCAGCAGAGCCGCCGCAATCGCGCCATGCAGCACCACGGAGAAGACCATCGGCCAGGAATATTCGCGCGCAGAGACCAGCATTTATTGCGTGCCTGCATCGGGCGGCTGCGGACGGATCGGGTCGGTGAGAAAGCCGACCTTGGCCGCGCCGGCGTGCTGCAAGAGCACCATCGCGCGCACCACGGTCCCGTAAGGCACCGTGGTATCGGCCTTGACCAGCACGGGAGTCAAAGGATCGCGGCGCAGGAGCGCGGCGGTTCGGGAGCTCACCGTCGCCTCGTCGGTGGGCTGATCGCGATTCTTGCCGATATTTACATACAGCCGCCCATGTGCATCGATGCTCAGGATCAACGGCTCGTGCTTGGCCAGGAATTCCGCGTCCAGCGGTTGCGCGCCGGCGTCCGGCAAATCCACCTTGACGCCTTCCTTGAGCAGCGGCGCGGTCACCATGAAAATGATGAGCAACACCAGCATCACATCAATGTAGGGCACTACATTGATTTCGCCCATCAGCTTGCGGCGACGGACCTTGGCGGCCATCAGGTTTGCGCTGGTCCCGGCCGGGCCGGCCCGTGGCGCTGCAGGATGGTCGAAAACTCCTCCACGAAGGTGTCGAAGCGCAGTTCCAGCCGGCTCACCTGGTCGGCAAACCGGTTGTAGGCAACGACCGCGGGAATCGCGGCAAATAGTCCGATGGCCGTGGCGATCAATGCCTCGGCGATCCCGGGGGCCACCGCCGCCAAGGTGGCCTGCTGCACATTGCCGAGATTGTGGAAGGCACTCATGATGCCCCATACCGTGCCGAATAGGCCCACGTAGGGACTGGTCGAACCGACGGTGGCCAGCATGGCCAGATTGCGCTCCAGGCGATCGAGCTCGCGCATCTGCGATCCGCGCATCGCGCGCCGTGCCCCTTCGAGCAATTGATCCGTGGGGGTGCCCTGCTGACGTAACCGGCTGAATTCGCCAAAGCCGGATTCGAAAATGCTTTGCATGCCGGTGCCCGCCCGGCCCTTGGTTTCGATGCTCCGATACAGCGAGGCCAGATCGCCGCCCGACCAAAAGGCGGTCTCGAACTGATCGGCCTGGCGCCGCGATTGGGAGATGACCCGGCTCTTGCCGAAGATGACGGTCCAGGAGGCGACCGAGGCAATCATGAGCAGCACCAGTACCGCCTGTACGACGGGGCTCGCGTCGAGCGCCATGTTCCAGACCGATACGTCATTGCCCATTACGCCACTCCTGAAATAAATCCTTGGGGATAGCGCGCGGCTTCAAGGTCGCTGAATCGAGACAGGCGACCCGCGTGCCGGCGCTGATGAGCTGCGAGTCGCCGCGGAATACCGCCTGCTTGAACTCGATTGTCGCACCCGTCAATCGCTGTAGCTCCGCGGTGACGACAACTTCATCATCGAGCAGCGCCGGCCGCAGAAATTGCACCTGCATGTCGACGACCGCGAACTGCAGCTGCCGCTCGGTGCGCAACCGCTGCTGGTCGACTCCCAGGGCGCGCAGCCATTCGGTGCGGCAACGCTCCATGAATTTCAAATAATTCGCGTAATACACCACCCCGCCCGCGTCGGTATCTTCCCAATAGACCCGATATGTGCAGGAAAAGTTCGGCGCCGGGCTCATAACTTAAGCGTCACGAAACAGCGGCAAATTCGGGTCCCTGTCGGCCGTGGGCGCCGCGAGCCCAAAATGCGCGTAGGCACTGCGCGTCGCGACGCGGCCACGCGCGGTACGCATCAGAAAACCCTGCTGTATCAGGAACGGCTCGATCACATCCTCGATAGTGTCGCGCTCCTCGCTCATGGCGGCCGCCAGGCTGTCGACGCCGACCGGGCCGCCCTCGAACTTTTCGATCACCGTCAACAGCAGCTTGCGATCCAGCATGTCGAATCCCTGCGGGTCGACTTCGAGCATGTCCAGGGCCGCGACCGCCACCTCGCCGCTGATCACGCCGGAGGCCTTGACCTCGGCAAAATCCCGCACCCGGCGCAGCAGCCGGTTGGCGATGCGCGGCGTGCCGCGGGACCGCTCCGCGATCCGGTCCGCGCCGTCCGCCTGCAGGCGCAGCTTCAGTATCGAAGCGCTGCGCACCACGATCTTGGTCAATTCCTCGGTGGAGTAGAAGTCGAGTCGCTGCACGATGCCGAATCGGTCGCGCAAGGGCGAGGTCAGCAGGCCCGCTCGCGTGGTCGCTCCGACCAGCGTGAACGGCGGCAAATCGAGCTTGATCGAGCGTGCGCCGGGACCCTCGCCGATCATCAGGTCGAGCTGCGAATCCTCCATCGCCGGGTACAGCACCTCCTCGACCACCGGACTCAAGCGGTGAATTTCGTCCACGAACAGCACGTCGCGCGGCTCCAGATTGGTGAGCAGCGCCGCAAGATCTCCCGGCCGTTCCAGCACCGGACCGGAGGTCTGGCGCAGATTCACCTGCAGCTCATTGGCGATGATGTGTGCCAGGGTGGTCTTGCCGAGTCCCGGCGGGCCGAAAATCAGCACGTGGTCGAGGGCCTCCCCGCGATTGCGAGCCGCCTGGATGAAGATCTCCATCTGGGTCTTGACGTTGAGCTGTCCGATGTAGTCGGCGAGGACCTTGGGCCGGACCGCGCGATCCACGACCTCATCGTCGCGCCCGGCCGTGCTTGCAATGATGCGATCCTGTTCGATACCCATGTGCGGCCTTATGGCTTCACTGCTGATTTGAGTGCGCGCCGAATGATTTCAGTGGTCGACAGCCCGGGCTCGTCCGCCGACTTCAGCAGCCGGGTCGCCTCCGGCGGCTTGTATCCGAGCGCAATCAGCGCACTGTAAGCCTCACCCTGCGGCGTGAGGCTTGCGCCGATCCCCGCGGCGCCCGCCGCCTCGCTGCCGGGGATCGCAAACTTCTTCACTCCATCGCGCATCTCGATGATCACCCGTTCGGCGGTCTTGCGCCCGACACCCGGAATCCGCGTCAGCATCGCGACATCCTCGGCTTCGATGATGCGCAGAAAATCATCGACGCTGGCTCCGGATAAAATGCCCAGCGCAATCTTAGGGCCCACCCCCGACACCTTTAAAAGCGCGCGAAACAGCCGCCGTTCGCCATCGCCTCCGAACCCGAACAGCACATGCGCATCGTCCCGAATCACCAGGTGGGTATAAAGCGCCACCGGCTCGCCGATGCCGGGCAGCGCATAAAATGTCGACATGGGCGCTTCCAGCTCGTAGCCGACCCCGTTGACGTCGACCAGCAGCATGGGGGGCTGCTTGACGGCCAAGCGCCCCCTGAGGAAGCCGATCATTCCCGGCCGGCCGTGCGCGATAGGGGTACGCGCATTCGGCCTCTAAGCGCGTGGCACACCGCGGCCGCCAAGGCGTCGGCCGCATCCGCGGCCATGGGCCCCTCGAGCTTGAGGATGCTCCTCATCATGAGCTGCACTTGGCCCTTCTCGGCGCTTCCCGTGCCGACCACGGCCTGTTTGATCTGGCGCGTGGCGTATTCGAACACCTCGGCATTGGCTAAGGCGGTGGCGCAAATCGCCGCGCCGCGCGCCTGGCCCAGTTTCAAGGCACTGTCGGGATTGCGATTGACGAATACGCGCTCAATGGCGATCTCCTGCGGCTGGTATTGCGCCACGATGCTCTGCACGCAGCGGAAAATCTCGCACAAGCGCTGCGCGAATTCGCCGCTCTGCGTGCGGATCACGCCGCTCGCCACGTAAGTCAGGCGCGGACCCTTGGCGTCCAGGACTCCAAAGCCGGTACGCAGAGAACCCGGATCGATGCCGAGCACGCGCACGCTGGCCGCCTCAAAGCCCACTCTCGGTTGTGTCATTGCCGAGTATGATACCGGCAATAGGCGCTTAAACCCACCCGCAGCGCGAGCGCGATTCACGTGGAAACCACCGCGACAACCCAACTAGTGGCAAGCCTCCAGCTGCGCGCCGCCCTGACGCTGGCGCGCGATCTCGATCTGGCACCGGCGGCGGCGGCGGCGCTGCGCGATCGGGCTCTGGATGTGGCGGAAATCGTGCGCTCGCTCGACGCCGATGACGATGTGGTGATCGCCGCCATGCTGGCGCCGCTGTTGGAGGCCAAGCTGTTGGACCGGGAAGCCGCCGAACAGCGCTTCGGCGCCGATGCCGCCCACCTCGCCCGCGCGCTGAATCAACTGGGCCAGTTCGGCTTACCTCCCGATTGGACCCCGGAAAAGGGCCTCGAGGCCGGTCAGGCCGAGGCACTGCGTAAGATGCTGCTCGCGGTGGTCGGCGATGTTCGCTTGGTCGTGGTTCGGCTCGCGGAGCAGCTGCAGAAAATGCGCGCCGCCAGGTCCATGCCCGCCGCCGCACAGCGCAAGATCGCGATCGAATCCCGCGAGGTGTACGCGCCGCTCGCCAATCGACTGGGCGTATGGCAGGTGAAATGGGAGCTGGAAGATCTGGTATTCCGCTACCTGCAACCCACAGAATACAAGCACATCGCGAGCGCGCTTAAGATGCGCCGCTCCGACCGCGAGCGCTACATCGAGGAGTTGAAGGCGCTGCTGCTGGTCAAGCTGAACGATGCCGCCATCGAGGCCCGGATCGAGGGTCGGCCGAAACACATCTACAGCATCTTTCGCAAGATGCAGGCCAAGCAGCTTGCTTTCGAGCAGCTCATGGATATTCGAGCCGCCCGCATCCTGGTCAATAGCGTTGCCGATTGCTATGCCGCGCTGGGGGTGGTGCACTCCCTGTGGCAATTCATCCCGGGGGAGTTCGACGATTACATCGCGACTCCGAAGGACAATCTGTACCGCTCGATTCACACGGCGGTGATCGGGCCCGGTGGCGAGCCGGTCGAGATCCAGATCCGCACTCATGAAATGCACGCGAACTCCGAGCGCGGGGTCGCGGCGCATTGGCGCTACAAGGAAGGCGGCCGGGGCGACCTGGCCTATGAGCGCAAGATCAACCAGCTGCGCTCGTTATTGGCGCCGGTCGAAGGCAGCGAGACCGGACGCGACTTTCTCGACCGGGTGCGAGTCGATCTGTTTCAGGATCGGGTCTATGTCCTGTCGCCCAAGGGCGAAGTGGTCGATGTGCCCATTGGCGGGACGCCGCTCGACTTCGCCTATCAGGTGCACACGGATTTGGGCCATCGCACGCGCGGCGCCAAGGTCAACGGCCGCATAGTCGGGCTGGATTATCAGCTCAAGAACAGCGACACGGTGGAAATCATCTCCGCCAAATCGGCGCAGCCCTCGCGCGACTGGTTGTCCGCGCAGTCGGGCTTTCTCGCGAGTCCGCGACACCGCAACAAGGTTCGAGCGTGGTTCCGCAAGCAGAACGAGACGCAGAACAAGTCCGCCGGGCGGGCGATATGGGACCGGGAACTTCAGCGCCTCGGCATCAATAGCCCGCCGCTGCCCGAGTTGCTGCACGAGCTCAAGCTGGCCAGTTCCGAGGCACTGCACGAGGCGCTTGGCCTGGGAGAGGTGAGCCCGGCCCAGGTGGCCGGCGCCATCCAGCGCTTGTTGCAGGCTCGGGAACCTGCCGCCGAGGCGGCGGCGCGATCACGCACGCCCGCGCCGCGCGAGCCGGAGATCGCAGTGCAGGGCATCGGCGACTTGCTGTCGAGCTACGCGCGTTGTTGCAAACCCGTGCCGCCCGAACCCATCGTCGGGTATATCACGGTGGGGCGCGGTGTCAGCATCCACAGCCGCTCCTGCGCGAATCTCGCGCGCCTGAGTGCCAAGGCGCCGGCGCGCATCCTCGCGGTGGCGTGGGGCGAAATCGGCACTGGCGAGTTCCCGGTCGACATCGAGGTGCAGGCTTTCGATCGCCGCGGCCTGGTGCGCTATGTCAGCGCGGCGCTCGCCGATGAAAAAATCGGCATTCAGGCCATGACCACGCGGACCGACCGGCGCGACAGCGTAGCGCACATGCAGATCGTGATCTCGATCGACGGGCTGCCGCAGCTGTCGCAGATCCTGTCGCGAATCGCGCAGCTACCCAACGTCATTTCCGCCAGGCGCAGGAAGTAGCGCGCGGCGCGCTACACCTCCAGATTGTCGATCAATCGCGTGCCGCCCAGCCTGGCGGCCGCCAGCACCACCAAAGCGGAGTCCGGCGTCGGCGCACTCAGATCCTTTTGGCGTCGCACGGACACGTACTCGGGGCGCCAACCGCGCGCGGACAAAGATTCAATCGCCTGCGCCTCGAGCCGCGGCCAGTCGCTCCGGCCGGCGCGCACGAGTATGCCTATATTCTGCAGGGTGGCATGCAGTTGCGCGGCCTCGATACGCTGCGCATCGTCGAGATAGCCATTGCGCGACGATAGCGCAAGCCCGCTGGCTTCGCGGATCGTGTCCCCCGCCAGCAGCTCGATGGGTAGCGACAACTGCCGCAGCATTTTCTTGATCACCAACAGCTGCTGGAAGTCCTTCTTGCCGAACACCACGCTGCTGGGCTGCACGATGTTGAGCAGTTTCAGCACCACGGTGCAGACGCCGGTGAAGAATCCCGGCCGCAGCTGTCCCTCCAGAATGTTGGCCAGCTCCGATTGCGGATGCACCCGGTAACCCTGGTCCTCCGGGTAAATCTCCTCCTCGGTGGGCGCGAATACGATGTCGCAGCCGCTGTCCTCGAGCATCTGGCAATCTCGCTCCAGGGTGCGCGGATATTCCCTGAAATCCTCATGCGGCGCGAACTGCAGCCGGTTGACGAAGATGCTGGCGACCACGGTGCCGGGACGCTCGCGCGCGATCCGCACCAGCGACAAATGCCCGTCGTGCAGATTGCCCATGGTCGGGACCAGCGCAATCTCGCGCTTGTCTTCCAGCGCTGGCCGAAGCGCGGCAATGGTGTGGATTAACTGCACGGATGCGAATCAGAAGCTGTGGATCGCGTCGTCCGGAAATCGCCCGGCCTTCACGTCGGTCACATACTGGCGCACCGCCGCTTCGATGCTGGTGTTGCCGTCCATGAAGTTGCGCACGAAGCGCAGCGGCTCCGCACCCGTCAGGCCGAGCATGTCGTGCAGAACCAGCACCTGGCCGCTGCACCCGGCGCCCGCGCCGATGCCGATGGTCGCCATGGGCACGGCGCCGGTGACTTCCCGGGCCAGGGCGGCGGGAACCATTTCCAGGACCACCAGCTCCGCCCCCGCCGCGGCGAGATCCGCGGCGTGCTGCCGAAGCACTCGGCCCGCCTCCTGGTCGCGTCCCTGAACCCGATAACCGCCCAGCGCGTGCACCGACTGCGGAGTGAAACCCAAGTGGGCGCACACGGGAACACCGCGATCGACGAAGTAGCGCACGATGGGCGCGGTCCAGCCTCCGCCTTCGATTTTCACCATCTGCGCGCCCGCCTGCATCAGCCGCGCGGCATTGCGAAACGCGTGCTCGACGGACTCCTGATAGCTGCCGAAGGGCATGTCGGCGATGATGAACGCGCTGCGATTGCCTCGCGCCACGCATTCGGTATGGTAGGCCATCTCGTCCATCGACACGGCCAACGTGGTGGCGCGCCCCTGCAGTACGTTGCCGAGCGAGTCGCCGACCAGAAGCACATCGACACCGGCTTTATCCAGCAGGCGCGCAAAAGCCGCGTCGTAGCAGGTCAGCACGGCGATCTTCTCACCCGCCGCGTGCATTTCACGCAGGCGGTGCAGCGTTACGGATTTGCGGTTAGTCATCGATTGATGCCGTCGATCGCTTTCTTGTCGACGGCCAGAGCCGCCTCGTGAAGGGCCTCGGATAAGGTCGGATGCGCATGGATTGTAAGCTGGATATCCTCCGTGCTCGCGGAATACTCCATGGCGAGGACCGCCTCGGCGATCAATTCCCCGGCCATCGGACCGATGATGTGAACACCCAGCACCTCATCATCGTCCTTGGCGGACACTATCTTCGCGAATCCATGCGCGGCCTCCATGGCGCGCGCACGGCCGCTGGCGGAGAACGGAAAGCTCCCCACCTTGTAGGGGCGGCCGGATAGCTTGACCTGCTCCTCGCTCTGGCCCACCCAGGCGATCTCCGGCGCCGTATAGATCACCGACGGGATGACCTTGTAATTCACTTCCGCAACGTGGCCCGCGATGAGGTCGGCCACCATGACCCCCTCCTCCTTGCCCTTGTGGGCAAGCATGGGACCGCGCACGACGTCGCCTACCGCCCATACGTTGGGGACATTCGTGCGGCAACTCTCGTCCACTTGCACGAAGCCGCGCTGATCGAGTTGCACTCCGGTGCCTTCCGCCAACAAGCCCTCGGTGAACGGACGACGCCCCACCGCGACAATGAGCTTGTCAACTTGCAGATTATGTTCGCCGCCCGCGTCCTTGTACACGACCTCTACCGCATTGCCCACAACCGCGGCGCTCGACACCATTGCGCCCAGCTTGATATCGATGCCTTGTTTCTTGAAATGGCGTTGCGCTTCCTTCGCTATCGCCGCGTCCGCCATGGGCAGGAACTGCTCCAGGGCTTCGAGCACGGTCACTTCGCTGCCCAGACGCCGCCACACGCTGCCGAGCTCGAGGCCTATCACTCCCGCTCCGATCACCCCCAGGCGCGGCGGCACGGCGTCGAACTCCAGCGCATTCCATGAGTCGACGATGTACTTGCCGTCGTGCGGCACGGACTTCAGCCGCACGGGCACGGACCCCGAGGCCAGAATGACGTGCTTGGCCGACAAGGTCTGCTGCGCCCCGTCTGCGCCAGTCACGACGACCTTGTTACCGGGCAGCAGCCGGCCGTGCCCCTGATAGCCCACGACGCCATTGGCCTTGAACAGCGCCGTGATGCCGCCCGTCATGGTCTTGACGATCGACGCGCGGCGCTTCTGCATGGCTGCCAGATCGAGGGCGATGCCGCTGAGCTTGATGCCGTGAACCGCGAATTCGTCCTTGGCCCTCTGATACAGCTCGGAGGATTCGAGCAACGCCTTCGACGGAATGCAGCCCGCGTTCAGACAGGTGCCGCCAAAGGCATAGGTGCCGTCCAAGTTCTTCCACTCGTCCACACAGGCCACTTTGAGCTTGTTCTGCGCCGCGCGAATTGCCGCGGGGTAACCCGCAGGACCGGCGCCGATGACCACTACATCGAAGCTATCGCTCATACGCTCAACACCATTCGAGCCGGATCCTCCAAGCACTGCTTTACCGTCACCAGGAACTCCACCGCCTCACGGCCATCGATCAACCGATGGTCGTAGGTCAGGGCGATATACATCATCGGGCGAACCACGACCTCGCCATCGACCACCACCGGACGATCTTGAATCTTATGCATGCCGAGGATAGCGCTCTGCGGGGAATTGACGATCGGCGTCGACATCAGCGATCCGAACACACCGCCGTTGGTGATGGTGAAGGTGCCGCCGGTCAGCTCTTCCATGGTGATGGCGCCGCTGCGAGCGCGCGCCGCAAAGTTGGCGATCGACTTTTCGATGTCGGCGAAACTCAACTGATCCGCATCGCGCAGCACGGGCACGATCAGGCCGCGATCGGTGGACACGGCGACACCGATGTCGAAGTACTCGTGATACACGATGTCGCCGCCCTCAACCGACGCGTTCACCGAGGGAAACCGCTTGAGCGCCTCGACACAGGCCTTGGCGAAGAACGACATGAAGCCCAGCTTGACGCCATATCGCTTCTCGAATCGCTCCTTGTAGCGCGCGCGCAATTCGTTGACCGCTTTCAGGTCGACCTCGTTGAACGAGGTCAACAGGGCTTGAGTCGCCTGCGCCTGCACCATGCGCTCGGCGATGCGCGCCCGCAGGCGCGTCATGGGCACGCGCTGTTCCGCGCGCGCGCCGCGGGCGCCCGGCGGCGTCGAGGCCGGAACCGGGACTGGCGCTGGGGTCGGAGCCGGGGCTGGGGCCGAAGGTGCCTGTTTGGCCTGAAGGTAATTCACCACATCGGATTTCGAGACGCGCCCGTCGCGCCCCGATCCTGACAGGGTCTTTGGGTCGACCTTGTTCTCCTCGGCCACCCGCTTGGCCGCGGGACTCAGTTTGGCGCCCGCCGATGCGGAGCCGCCATTTGCCTCGGCCGGAGGCAGCGGAGTCGGCGCAGCGACGCTTCCCGCAACGGCCGCGCGGGTCGCTCCGCGCGCCACGCCTTCCTCGATCACCGCCAGTATCTGCCCGCTGGTCACCTTGGCGCCGTCGGTAAATTTGATCTCCTTGAGCACGCCGGCCACCGGCGCGGGCACCTCGAGAACCACCTTATCGGTCTCCAAATCGACCAGATTTTCGTCGCGCGCCACCGCATCCCCGGGCTGCTTGCGCCACGAAACCAGCGTGGCGTCAGCCACCGACTCCGGTAGCTGCGGCACGCGAACTTCGATTGTCATGATCCTGTCCTAGTTTGAGCCGCCGGTAGGCGCATGGTTTGTCGGGAGGTCTCTTCCGGAGGTACGCCCTGTAGCGCCGCGGTGACCAGATTCTTCTGTTGCTGCTCGTGCAGGATGGAGATGCCGGTGGCAGGCGCGGCGGCGCCGGCGCGGCCGGCATACAGCAATTCGTGCCTGGGCTCGAGCTTCGACTGCAGCCGGTGGCGGATCTGATACCAGCTTCCCTGATTTTGCGGCTCTTCCTGGCACCAGACGATTTCGCAGGCCGAGGAATATTTGCGGATGATGGCTTCGTATTCGTCCGAGGGAAACGGATAGAGCTGCTCGAGCCGGACCAGGGCGACCGTCTCGATCTTGGCCTCGCGCCGCGCCTTCAGCAGATCGAAATAGACCTTGCCGCTGCAAAGCACGATGCGGCTGACGCCGGAGGGCTTGATGTCGTCGATCTCGTCGATCACCGACCGAAACCCGCCCATGGACAGCTCTTCGAGCCGGGACACCGACAATGGATGCCGCAACAAGCTCTTCGGCGTCATGACGATGAGCGGTTTGCGCAAGGAGCGCAGCATCTGCCGCCGCAGCATGTGAAACATCTGTGCCGGCGTCGAGGGCACGCACACCTGGATATTGTATTCGGCGCACAGTTGCAGAAATCGCTCCAGGCGAGCCGATGAATGCTCGGGCCCCTGACCCTCGTAGCCGTGCGGCAGGAACAGCGTGATGCCGGACAAGCGGCCCCACTTGGCCTCGCCCGAGCTGATGAACTGGTCGATGATGACCTGCGCGCCGTTGCAGAAGTCGCCGAACTGGCCTTCCCAGATGGTCAGGCAATGCGGCTCGGTGGTGGAGAATCCATACTCGAATCCCATGACCGCCTCCTCCGACAGGACCGAGTCGGTCACCGTGAAGGTCGGCTGATTCGTGGCCAGGTGCTGCAACGGCACATACAGGCCGCCCGTGACTTGATCGTGCAGCACCGCATGACGGTGGAAGAATGTGCCGCGGCCGCTATCCTGGCCGGTCAGGCGAATGGTGTATCCCTCCTGCAGCAGGCTGGCATAGGCCAGGGTCTCGGCGCAGCCCCAGTCGAGCCCGAGCTCACCGGACACCATTTTCTCCCGCGCCTCCATGATTGCCAGCACGCGAGGATGCAGCACCCAGTCCGCCGGATACGTGGTGATCGCCTTACCGAGCGCTCTCAAGCGCGGCATTTCGATCGCCGTCTTCGCCGGTTCGGACCAGTCCGCGTCCAGGTACTCGCTCCAATCCACCGTGAATTTATTGCCGATGAGGCCCAGTGCCGCGCGCGCCTGCGGCTTACCCTCGTCCAGTCCAGCGCGGTATTGCTCGATCATTTCGGCCGCCTGGTCCGCGCTGAGCACCCCTTCGGCCACCAGCATATCCGCGTACAGCTGGCGCACGGTCGGTTTCTTGCGAATCACCTGGTACATCAACGGCTGGGTCGCGGCCGGCTCGTCGCCTTCGTTGTGGCCGTGCCGGCGATAGCCCACCAGATCGATGACCACGTCCTTGTGAAACTTCATCCGATAGTCGAGCGCGAAGCGCATGACGAAGCACACCGCCTCCGGATCATCGGCGTTGACGTGCAAGATCGGCGCATCGACCATCTTGGCGACGTCGGAACAATACAGCGTGGAGCGGGCGTCGTGCGGGTCGCTGGTGGTGAAACCGATCTGGTTGTTGATGATGATGTGCACCGAGCCGCCCGTGTAGAAGCCGCGGGCCTGCGACAGTTGCAGGGTCTCCATGATAACGCCCTGTCCGGCGAACGCGGCATCGCCATGAATCTGCACCGCGAGCACCTTGTCGCCGGCGGCATCGCCGCGCCGTTCCTGGCGAGCGCGCACCGATCCCTCGACCACGGCGTTCACCACCTCCAGATGCGATGGGTTGAAGGCCAGCGCGACGTGGACATTGCCCGAGGAGGTTTTCAGATCGGAAGAGAATCCCTTGTGATACTTCACATCGCCCGAGCCGTGCAGCTTCGGCAGGTCGTACTGCCCTTCGAATTCGCTGAACAAATCCTTGGGCGACTTGCCGAGCAGATTCACCAGCACGTTCAAGCGGCCCCGGTGCGCCATGCCGATGATGACCTCTTCGATCCCGGCCTTGCCGCCGTGCTGAATCAGGTCATCCAGCAGCGCCATCAGGCTGTCGCCGCCCTCGAGCGAGAAACGCTTCTGGCCCACGTACTTGGAATGCAGATAGCGCTCGAGAGATTCCGCGGCGGTGAGCTGCCACAGGATGTTTCTTTTCTCCTCGTCGGTGAAGTGCTGCCGCAGCCGCGCCGATTGAAAATTATCCTGCAGCCACAGGCGCTCAGCGGTGTCCGACACGTGGGCGAATTCGGCGCCGATGCTGCCGGCGTAGATGAAATTGAGCTGCGCCAGGATCTCCTTGAGCTTCGCGCGCGCGGGAATGATCTCGTTGCGGCTATTGGTGAAAAATTCGGTCTCCAGATCGGCATCGGACAGATCGAAATGCTGCAGCTCGAGCACATAGGGCTTGTCGTGTTGCTGCATGCCCAGCGGGTCCAGGTTCGCGATCAGATGCGCGCGGTTGGCATAGACCTGAATCAGGCGCGATACCGAGCCCTGTTTGGCGCTCGCCTCCTGCGCGGCCGCCGCAATATCGCTCCGCCCCGCCGCCGATGCGCTTCGCACCTGGGTCCGCAGGCGCTCGCGAATCGGCGCGTGCGCAACCTCGTTACGGCCAATGCCGCCGAGGCCGCTGAAGTACTCACGCCACGCAGGCTCCACGCCATTGCGGTCGCGCAAGAAGATTTCGTACAGTCCCTCGATGTAATCGGCGTTTGCGCCGCTTAGCGCGCTGCTCGCCAATTGCTCGGCAAGTGATTGACTTTTGGAGGGCATTGGGTGGAGAAAACCTCAATAACTTCAATGTGATGAGGAGTCGGAAGCGAATCGCACACCAGCCGCGCATTTTAGCCCAAGGCGGCAGAATATGGAATGTGAACGGCCTTCGACCGGCCTAGGCAGTATCTGTGGCTTCGCGGAGAATTCTAAAGGGTCGGCAGGCTAATTCTCGCCTGCAGCATCCACAGTTCGTAGCCGATCAGGGTGAAATACAGCGCGAGGACGCTGTACAGGATCACTTGCACGCGCACGAATCGCATGAATCGATAACGCGCCACCGCCACCATGACCAAGACGCTGGCTGCGGTCATGCCGACTTTCAGTGCTGCGAATACGGTGGCGTTGCCATCGATGAGCGGCGCCATGAAGGGATTTGCCTCGTAAGCCCCGCCCGCGATCAGGGTGACCGTGAGGAAAGCGTCGGCGACGCTGAGCAGCATGATTCCGATCGCCACCGCGAGCAGATGTGCGGCATGCCAATCAAGGGAATGAAAGCGCGAATCGTCGAGGCGGCGCGGCGCACTGCGGCGTCTCGGCTTAAAGCCGCCGTAAACCAGCGACCAGTACACCCGATTGCGCCGGTCAAACCGCTGCCGGCGCTCCTGCGCCGTCGCCGAATTCGCCTGGTTTTCCTGCAACTGGCGTGCTACCCAGTCGTTGGGCAGGCCCGGTGGTATAACGCGCTTCATCGGCCACACTATCCAGATTCCCAGGGGCTGCGCGCAAGGTCGATGCGTCATAATGCAGCGTGCCGCAGGGCATCTTGGGTGCGCTATTGGGCGGTGACCAGATTCGCGACAAAATCCGCGACCGGCATGCTGGACAATGCCTTCTGATCGGCGAATAGCGCTTTGATCGCCTCGGTTTGCTTGGGCCCAAAGTGGGCGGCAACGCTGCCCTCGAACTTCTTCACCAGCACCGGAATTCCTTCGGCGCGGCGCTTGCGATGGCCAATGGGGTAGTCCACCTGAATGCGCCGGCTCGATCCACCATCCTTGTAGAACACCTGCACGGCATTGCCGATATAGCGCTTCTCCGGCGCATAGTATTCCCTGGTGAATAGCGGATTTTCCTCAACCCGCATGGCGGCCCGCAATGCGTCGATACGCGGGTCGATTGCGACTTGATCCTCGTAGTCTGAGGCGGACAGGCGGCCGAGCAGCAGCGGGATGGCGACCATGTACTGAATGCAATGGTCGCGATCGGCCGGGTTGGCCAGTATTCCGGTCTTGTCGATGATGCGAACGCCGGGCTCTTGAGTCTCGATGACAATGTGATCGATTGCATCGATCCGCTCCTTCACCTCGGCGTGCAGCGTCATGGCCGCTTCGACCGCGGTCTGCGCATGAAACTCGGCTGGATAGGAAATCTTGAACAGAATGTTTTCCATCACATAACTGCCGAACTGCTGCGGTTGCGCGAGCGGCTTGCCTTTGAACAGAACATCCTGAAAGCCCCAGGTCTTGGCCGAGAGCGCGGACGGATAGCCCATCTCGCCCTTGAGGGCGAACAGCGCGAGGCGCACCGCACGGCTGGTCGCGTCGCCCGCCGCCCAGCTCTTGCGCGAACCGGTGTTCGGCGCATGCCGATAGGTTCTAAGAGCGCCGCCGTCAATCCAGGCGTTCGACACGGCATTGATCACCTGGTCCCGCGACCCGCCGAGCAGCGCGGTCACCACTGCTGTCGAGGCAATGCGCACCAACAGTACGTGATCCAGGCCGACGCGATTGAAGCTGTTCTCCAATGCGAGCACGCCCTGGATCTCGTGCGCCTTGATCATGGCGGTGAGCACATCGCGCACGCTGAGCGATTTTCCGGTGCGCGCAAGATAATCGGCCACCGCGAGAATGCCGCCCAAATTGTCCGAGGGATGCCCCCACTCCGCGGCCAGCCAAGTGTCGTTGAAATCCAGCCAGCGGATCATCGCGCCGATGTTGAATGCGGCATTGACCGGATCCAGCTCGTAGGAGGTTCCGGGAACCCGCGCGCCGCCGGCGAGGGTCGCGCCCGGAACCACGGGACCCAGCAGCCGCGTGCACGCCGGGTACTTGAGTGCTTGGAAGCCGCACGCCAGGGTGTCCATCAAGCAGTAGTGCGCCGTCTCGTAGGCAAGCGCGCTGTGGATGTCGAAGCTGAGTGCGTAATCCGCGATCGAGGCGAGCAGCGGGTCGGGGGCGGGCCTTGCGGCGGATTTTATATCGTGCGACATGAGGACAACCGGTGGTGATGCTATGGGCGCTGCGCCAGTGGAACGAACTTAAGGTCCTCGGGCCCAACGTAGTTGGCGCTGGGACGAATGATCTTGCCGTCCTCGCGTTGCTCGATGACATGGGCGGCCCAGCCGGTGGTGCGACTGATCACGAACAGCGGCGTGAACATCGCAGTCGGCACCTCCATGAGATGGTAGGACACGGCGGAAAACCAATCGAGGTTCGGGAACATATTCTTGATCTGCTTCATGACGGTCTCGATCCGCTCGGCAACCAGGAACGCCCGCAGATTCTTTGCCTGCTTCGCCAGGTTTCGGGCGACCTCTTTGATCACCTCGTTGCGCGGATCGGAAACGGTGTACACCGGGTGGCCAAAGCCGATGATCACTTCCTTTTCGCCAACCCGGCGGCGAATATCCGCCTCCGCCGCATCGGGGCTGGCGTAGCGCGCCTGAATCTCGTATGCGGCCTCGTTGGCGCCGCCGTGCTTCGGCCCGCGCAGCGCGCCGATGGCGCCGGTAATGCACGAATACATGTCCGAACCTGTGCCGGCGATCACGCGCGCGGTGAAAGTCGAGGCGTTGAACTCGTGCTCGGCATACAGGATGAGCGAGGTCTGCATGGCTCGAGTCCACTGCTGCGAGGGTTTCTTTCCGTGCAGCAGGTGCAGAAAGTGCGCACCGATCGAGTCATCGTCGGTGCAAACGTCGATGCGCCGCCCCGCGGTCGAGAAATGGTGCCAGTAGCACAGCATCGACCCCAAGCAGGCAATCAAGCGGTCGCCGATGTCGCGCGCGCCATTCACCGGGTGGCCCTGCGATTCTGGCTCGCAGCAGCCCAGGGTGGAGACGCCGGTGCGCATCACATCCATCGGATGGCTGCTGGCCGGCAGTTGCTCCAGCACCGCGGCCACGGCCGCAGGGATACCGCGCAGCGATTTCAGCTTGGTCTTGTACGCGCCGAGCTCGGCGCGATTCGGCAGTTTCCCATGGATCAGCAGGTAGGCGATTTCCTCGAACTCGCACTCGGTCGCGAAATCCAGAATGTTATAGCCGCGATAGTGCAGGTCATTGCCGGTCCGGCCCACGGTGCAGAGTGCGGTGTTGCCCGCCGTCACGCCGGACAGCGCCACGGATTTCTTCGGCCTGAAGGCCTCCACCGGCGATTTAACCTCGGACATCGTCCCTCCTGAAGTTTACCGGTCCTTGCCTTCGGCAAAGAGCTGGTCGAGCTTGGCCTCGTACGCATGATAGTCAAGGTACTTGTACAGATCCTCGCGAGTTTGCATGCGATCCAGGACGTTTTTCTGGGTGCCGTCGCGGCGAATCGCCCGGTACACGCCGAGCGCGGCGGCATTCATTGCACGGTACGCGGAACAGCAATGCAGGACGATGTCGACGCCGACCGTCGCCAATTCCTCGCGCGTATACAGCGGAGTTTGGCCAAACTCGGTGATGTTCGCCAGGATCGGCACCTTGACCGCATCCTTGAAACGGCGATACATGGCGAGGTCGGTCATGGCTTCCGGAAAGATCATGTCGGCGCCGGCCGCCACGCAGGCGATGGCGCGCTCGATGGCCTTGTCGATGCCTTCCACCGCCAGCGCATCGGTGCGCGCCATGATCACGAACTGCGAGTCGCTGCGCGCATCGACCGCCGCCTTGATCCGATCCGCCATTTCCGGCTTGGAGACGATCTCCTTGCCGGGCCGGTGGCCGCAACGCTTGGCTTGCACCTGATCTTCGATATGCAGTCCGGCGGCACCCGACTTGATCAGGGATTTCACGGTGCGCGCGATATTGAACGCGCCGCCCCAGCCCGTGTCGGCGTCCACCAGCAACGGCAGCGGGCACGCGTCGGTGATGCGGCGAACGTCGATCAGCACGTCCTCCAGGCCGCTGATGCCTAAGTCAGGCACCCCGAGGGAATTCGCCGCCACGCCGCCGCCCGATAGGTACAGCGCCTTGAATCCGCATGCCGCCGCCATGCGGCCGGCATAGGCATTGATCGCGCCGACCACTTGCAACGGGCGCTCCTCGGCCAGCGCTGCGCGAAATCGGGCCCCCGGCGAGGAGGTGGGCTGTCCACTCATGAATACACCGGCCATTGATTCAATTCCTTGGGTAAACGCTCATGCGGGTAGCACACCATGGTGTTGCGGCTCAAGAAAGCAATTCGCGCCGAAATTCCCCCGGCGACGCGCCGGTCCACTTTCTGAACGCGCGGTGGAAAGCGCTGCGCTCCGAAAAACCCAGCTCCAGTGCAATGTCCATGACGCTGCGATCGGAATGGCTCAGATAGCCGATGGCCAGGTCCCGGCGCAGCTGGTCCTTGATCTGCTGATACGATGCGCCCTCCTCGCTCAAGCGCCGGCGCAACGTCGCGCTGGTCATATTCAGCTCGCCGGCGAGTGTCTCGAAGTCCGGTACTTCGCCCGGCAGGACTTGCCGCAGGCGGCGACGGATGCGCGCGCTCAAGCTGCTGCCGTTCTTGTATTTCACCAAAATATTCTCGGGAGCCGTGCGCAGAAACTCCTTGATCGTGTGCTCATTCTGCACGATCGGCAGGTCAAGGTAGCGCGCGTCGAAGAAAATGGCGGTCTCGGGCGCATCGAATTCCAGATCCGTGCAGTACATCAATGGATATTCCGTGCTGTACGCAGGTTCCGGATAGCCGAATCGAGCGCGCAGGATCGGAATGCGCCGGCCCACCAGCCAGCAAGCGACGCCGTGCAGCAGCATGAGCAACACCTCATGCGCGAAGCGCCGGGTTTCCACGCCGCCGGCGCGCTCGCGCAGCACGATCCTAGCCTCCTCCGCGGCGCGCGTCAGAGTGCCGTGGATGTCATCCAGCAGCAGCGCGTAGAAGCGCAGGCTGCGCTCCAAGGCGTGGCCCAGGGACTTGCAGCCCAGAACCGAATGACACAGCATCGCGAAACTCCCCACCTTCATGCGGCGCGAATCCTGGCCGAAGAATTCATCGTCCAGGGTGCCTGCGACGAGGCGCCACAATTGTCCGTATTTCTGGGCGGAAACGCGCGCTTGCGGCACCTGCAGCAGGCTCGAGGACAGCCCCACCTGCGACAGCAGTGCCTCCGAATTCAGGTTGCGCGCGCGCACGCCCTCGAGCGCGGCCGCGACGAAGCAAATCGCGATCGTGCCGGGTTCCGCGCGCGTGGCCGCCGCCGCCGATCGATTCACGGCGGCCAGGGCGGAGTGGCTCGATCGCTTGACCATGCGGCATACTACCGCCGCCCGCTCAATTCGCGCAGAATTTGACGCTGGCGCGCCGTGCTCGCCCGCGGCCATTCGGCAATTTCGCCGAGAGTGCGCCGGCACCCGATGCACAACCCGCGCTCATCCAGCTGGCAGACGCCGATGCAGGGCGATGCAACGGGCACGTCCGCAGCCGCGTCAGGCGCTGATTTGTTCAAGACTTGCGCCCGCCGGCTGAGCCGGGTGCCGCTCCGCCCATTGCCGCACCACGCGATGGATGGCATCGAGCCCATCGGTGAGCGCCGCCGGGCCGGGCTGCAGGATGAGCGGCGACTTGATTTCGTGCAGCTCCGCGTCGCGCACCGCGGGTATCGAGTCCCAGCCCATCCTGGAGCGCACGCGTTCCGGGCGGAACCGCTTGCCGCACCACGATGCGAGCATGAGGTCAGGAGCACGGCGGATGACCTCGCCGGCATCGCCGAGGATCCGATCCTTGGCCAACGAGCATGCCGCGCGCTCGGGAAACACGTCATCGCCGCCGGCGATGCCGATCAGCTCGCTGACCCACCGAATGCCGGAGATGAGCGGCTCGTCCCACTCCTCGAAGTAGACGCGGGGGCGGCGCTCTAGTGCCGCAGCCTGCCTGCGAACCTGCTCCACATGCGCCTCGAGTTCGAGCGCATAGCTTTCCGCGCGCTCGCCCGCGCCGACCATTGCGCCGAGCCGGCGCACGTAACCCAAGATCCCCTCCACCGAGCGGTGATTGCTGATCCACACCTCGATTCCGCTCTTGATCAGCGCATGCGCGATATCGGCCTGGATATCCGAGAAGCCGATCACCAGATCCGGGCGCAGCTCGAGGATGCGGTCGAGCTTGGCGCTGGTGAATGCCGACACCCTGGGTTTTTCGCGCCGTGCGCGCGCCGGCCGCACGGTGAAGCCGGAGATGCCGACGATGAGCTCCTCCAGCCCGAGCGCATACAGAACCTCCGTGGGTTCCTCTGTCAGGCAGACGATGCGGCGCGGATAGCGGCTCTGCACGCGCGTCCTAGAACGCATTCTCGGCGAGCGCGCCCGCCGCGCCGTGAATGACGCTGTGCGCGAGCCCCGGTGCCTGCGCTAGCACGTGATCGGCGTAGAACCGCGCCGTCGAGATCTTCGCCTGATGGAAGCCGGCGTCGGCCGAGGAGGCGTCCTGCGCCAGACGCCGGAGCGAGATCGATGCGGCACGCAACATCTGCCATCCGCCTGCGACGATGCCGAACAACTTGAGCAAGGGCACCGCGCCCACGGATACGCTGCGGATGTCCTTGGCGTAATTCTCCACCACGTAGCCGACCGCGCCCTCCAAAGCGTCAACGGCCGCGGCCAATGCGGCGGCATCCTGAGCAAGCCGCGAGTCTTCCGCCTGCGCGGCGATGAGCGCGCGCATCTGCGCAATCAGCATGCGCGCCGCGTAGCCGCCGTCGCGCGCCAGCTTGCGGCCGATCAGGTCGTTGGCCTGGATGCCGGTGGTGCCCTCGTAAATCGGCGTGATGCGCGCATCGCGCAAATGCTGTGCCGCGCCGGTTTCCTCGATGAATCCCACGCCGCCGTGCACCTGAATGCCGAGCGAGGCGATGTCGACGGAATTCTCGGTGCACCAGCCCTTGACCACGGGAATCATCAAATCCGCAAAGGCTTGATGGCGCTGGCGTTGCTCCTCGAGCGGATGCAGGCGCGCGCAATCCAGGGAGACCGCAATCACGGCCGCAAGCGCGCGCATCGCCTCGATCTGCGATTTCATCAGCAACAGCATGCGCCGGACGTCGGGATGATGGATCAGCGTGACGCGCGCGCCTCCGCGCGCGCCGGCTTCCGTGCTCTGGATCCGCTCGCGCGCATAGGCGACTGCGGTTTGGTACGCCCGTTCCGATATCCCCACGCCCTCGATGCCCACCGAATACCGCGCCGCATTCATCATGATGAACATGTACTCGAGGCCGCGGTTCTCCTCGCCGATGAGCTCGCCGACGGCTCCGCCGTTCTGCCCGAAGCCGAGCACGCAGGTGGGGCTGGCGCGAATTCCGAGCTTATGCTCGATGGAAATGCACTCGACGTCGTTGCGCGCGCCGGCCGAGCCGTCCTCGTTGACCAGGAATTTCGGCACCACGAACAATGAAATGCCCTTGACGCCCTCCGGCGCGCCGACTACGCGCGCCAGCACCAGATGAACGATGTTGTCGGTCAGGTCATGGTCGCCATAGGTGATGAATATCTTCTGGCCCTCCAGCCGATAACGGCCGTCGCCCTGAGGTATGGCCCGGGTGCGCACCGCCGACAGGTCCGACCCGGCCTGCGGTTCGGTGAGCACCATGGTGCCGGTCCATTCGCCGGCGACCAGCTTGGGAATGTAGGTGCGCATCTGAGCCTGCGAGCCGCGCAATTCGATCGCTTCGATCGCGCCACGGGTCAGCATCGGGCACAGGGCAAAGGCCATATTGGCGCCCTGCCACATCTCCTCGACCAGCGCGGACACCACCCGGGGCAAATTCTGGCCGCCGAACTTCGCCGGACAGGACAGCGCATTCCAGCCGTCGGCGACGAACCTCGAATAGGCTTGTTGCCAGCCGCTCGCGGTGAGCACCTGCCGGTCCTGCCAGCGCGCGCCTTGCACATCGCCGCTGCGATTGAGCGGCGAGAGCACGCTCGCGGCGAACTTCGCGCCCTCATCCAGCACCGCTTCGGCCACATCCGGCGTCACATCGCCGAATCCATCGAGCTGCGTGACCTCGCGCAGGTCCACCAGCTCGCGCAGCACGAACTTCATGTCCGCCAACGGTGCTTGATACTCGGCCATGAGCTAGCTACATGTTGCGGCGATAGCGCCCGCCGACATCGAACAGGGCATGGGTGATCTGGCCTAGAGAGCAGCCGCGCACCGCCTGCATCAGCACTTCGAAGGTATTGCCGTTGGCGATGACCGCTTGGCGCAGTTTCTCAATCAGTTGCGGCGCCGTTTCGGCGTGGCGAGCCTGGAAGGATTCGAGCCGCTTCAGCTGCGACTGCTTCTCCGCGTCCGTGGAACGCGCCAGTTCGATGCTTTCCGGTGCCGCCGCGCTGTTCGGATTGCGGAAGCTGTTGACGCCGATGATGGGATAGCTGCCGTCATGTTTCTTGCGCTCGTAGAACAGCGACTCTTCCTGGATCTTGCCGCGCTGATAACCGGTCTCCATGGCGCCGAGCACGCCGCCGCGGTCGGCGATCGCATCGAACTCCTTGAGCACGGCCTCTTCGACCAGGTCGGTCAGCTCCTCGAATATGAAGCTCCCTTGGTTCGGGTTCTCGTTCTTTGCCAGGCCCCATTCTCGATTGATGATGAGCTGAATCGCCATGGCGCGGCGCACGCTCTCCTCGGTCGGCGTGGTCACCGCCTCGTCGTAGGCATTGGTGTGCAGACTGTTGCAATTGTCGTAGATGGCGCACAGCGCCTGCAAAGTCGTGCGTATGTCGTTGAACGCCATTTCCTGCGCGTGCAGGGAGCGGCCGGAAGTTTGCACATGGTACTTGAGCTTCTGGCTGCGCTCGTTCGCGCCGTACTTGTTCTTCATCGCCACCGCCCAGATGCGGCGCGCGACGCGGCCGATCACCGAGTATTCCGGATCCATGCCGTTGGAGAAAAAGAACGACAGGTTCGGCGCGAAGTCATCGATGTGCATGCCGCGGGCGAGATACGCCTCGACGAAGGTGAACCCGTTCGCGAGGGTGAACGCCAGCTGCGAAATGGGATTCGCGCCGGCCTCGGCGATGTGGTAGCCGGATATCGATACCGAGTAGAAATTCTGCACCTGATGATGCACGAAGTACTCCTGCATGTCGCCCATCATCTTGAGCGCGAATTCCGTGGAGAAAATGCAGGTATTCTGGCCTTGGTCCTCCTTGAGGATATCCGCCTGCACCGTGCCGCGCACGGTCGACAGGGTCCACGACTTGATTTTCTGGTATTCGTCCGCGGTCGGCTCACGAGAGTTCTGCTGCTGGAACTTCTCCACTTGTTGGTCGATGGCCGTGTTCATGAACATGGCCAGAAGCATCGGCGCGGGGCCGTTGATGGTCATCGACACCGAGGTCGTCGGCGCGCACAGGTCGAATCCCGAATACAGCACCTTCATGTCATCCAGCGTTGCGATCGACACGCCGGAATTGCCCACCTTGCCGTAAATGTCCGGGCGCAGGTCCGGATCCCAGCCATACAGAGTCACTGAATCGAAGGCGGTGGACAGCCGGTGCGCCGGCATGCCCTCCGACACGCGCCTAAACCTCTGATTCGTGCGAAACGCGTCGCCCTCGCCGGCGAACATTCGCGTCGGGTCCTCCCCCTCGCGCTTGAAGGCGAATACCCCCGCCGTATAGGGATAGGAACCCGGAACGTTCTCCTTGAGCAGGAAGCGCAGTATCTCTCCCTCGTCCTCGAAGCGCGGCAGCGCCACCTTGCGGATCTGGGTGCCGGAGAGCGATTCGCTGGTGAGCTTGGTGCGGATCTCCTTGTCGCGGATCTTCACCACGTACTCGGGCTGGGCATACAGCTCCTGGGTCTTCGGCCACTGTTCCAGCAGCTTGGCGGCGCCTGGATCCAGCTCGGCGCTCTTCGCGGCCGCCAGCTCATCGAAACCGCTGGGCGCGCGGCCGGCCGCCGCGAACAACGCCTTGGCGGTAAGCAACGACTGGCGCTCGCGCGCGATTCGCGACTGGCGGGCGATAAACCGGTGGAACTCGCGCACCGACTCGGAAATCTCGGCGAGGTAGCGCACGCGCTCCGGCGGAACGATGGCGCGGCCGCGCGAGGATGCCTTGACGACGCTGCGCGGCAGCTTGCTCGCGCCCAGCTTGAGGCCGTGCTCGGTCAGTCGCGGCAGCATGGCCTGATACAGCGCGGTGACGCCGTCGTCGTTGAAGCGCGAAGCCATGGTGCCGTACACCGGCATGCTGTCGGGGCTTTGCGCGAATAGTTCGTGATTGCGTTGGTATTGCTTGCGAACGTCGCGCAGGGCATCGTCGGAGCCCTTGCGGTCGAATTTATTGATGGCGATGAAGTCGGCAAAATCGAGCATGTCGATTTTCTCCAACTGCGACGCCGCGCCGAACTCCGGCGTCATGACGTATAGCGAGGCATCGACCAGCGGCACGATGGCGGAAGCGCCCTGGCCGATGCCGGAGGTCTCGACCACGATCAGATCGAATCCGCTGAGTTTTACCGCGGCCAGCACTTCCGGCAATGCCGCCGACAGCTCGCTCCCCGCATCGCGTGTGGCCAGCGAGCGCATGAATATGCGCTCCGATTCGATCGCATTCATGCGAATGCGGTCGCCCAGCAGCGCGCCGCCGGTGCGCCTGCGCGACGGATCGATGGAAATCACGGCGACGCGGACCCGATCGTCTTGATCGAGGCGCAAGCGCAGGATGAGCTCGTCGGTCAGCGAGGACTTGCCGGCGCCGCCGGTGCCGGTGATGCCGAGTATCGGTGTCTTGATGCCCGCGGCCGCCTGCATGAGTGCCTGGCGCGTACGCATGGGGTAGGCGCGGTTCTCGACCGCGGTTATGACTCGCGCCAGCAGCCGGCGGTCTCCCGAGCGCAAGGCCTCGAGGGCCTCGGCGGCGGCGGGCGCAAGCGCCGACAGATCGTAGTCGCTGGTGCGGATGACATCGTCGATCATGCCTTGCAGGCCGAGCTTGGCGCCGTCCTCCGGGGAATACAGGCGGGTGACGCCGTAGGCCATCAACTCGCGGATCTCGGCCGGCACGATCACGCCGCCGCCGCCGCCGAACACCTTGATGTTCTCGCCCCCGTGCTGGCGCAACAGGTCGATCATGTACTTGAAAAATTCCACGTGGCCACCCTGATAGGAGGTGATGGCCACGGCCTGAACGTCCTCCTGCAATGCCGCATTGACGATCTCGCCCACCGAACGGTTATGGCCCAAATGGATGACCTCGGCCCCGGAGGCCTGGAGTATTCGGCGCATGATATTGACGCTGGCGTCATGGCCATCGAACAGCGAGGTCGCCGTGATGAAGCGCACCTTGTTCGTAGGCTGATACAGGGCCTGCTTGGCGGCGATGGAAACGGCACTCATGGGATCTGCTCCTGTCTGCCGCCCATTCTAAAGAACCCCGGCAGTGAAACAAATGGCCGATTTCAGCGCCGCGGTTGAGCGAATTTGCCACATTATCCCCCGTGCCGCCGGCCGATCCCCTGACTTTGGCCGCCCTGCCGGGCTAATATGGCGCGGCGCCGAAAGAGGACTCTCCATGACCACCAAACCCGCAGTGCGGCCCGATCAGCCTGTCACCGTCAAATTGCTGCTCGACGGGGAATTCGTCGAGTCCACTAGCAACGAATGGCAGAACGTCGTCAACCCCGCCACCCAGCAGGTGATCGCCCAGGTGCCGCATGCCACCGATGCGGAAATCCAGGCCGCGATCGCCTCGGCCAAGCGCGCCTACAAGGACTGGAAGCACACGCCGATCGCGGCGCGCGCGCGCGTCATGCTGAAGTTGCAGGCGCTGGTGCGCGAGCATATGAGCCGCATCGCGCGCACTTTGAGCGCCGAGCAAGGCAAGACGCTGGCCGACGCCGAAGGCGACGTATTTCGCGGTTTGGAGGTGGTCGAGCACGCCTGTTCGATCGGCAGCCTGCAATTGGGCGAGTTTGCCGAAAACGTCGCGGGCGGTGTGGACACCTACACGATTCGCCAGCCCATCGGCGTGTGCGCCGGCATCACGCCGTTCAATTTCCCGGCCATGATCCCGCTATGGATGTTTCCGATGGCCATCGTCTGCGGCAACACCTTCGTGCTCAAGCCCTCGGAACAGGACCCGCTGACCCCCATGTTGTTGGCCGAGCTCGCGCTCGAGGCAGGTGTGCCTGCGGGCGTGCTGAACATCGTTCACGGCGGCAAGCGCGCGGTCGATGCGCTGTGCACGCATCCGGACATCGTCGCGGTCTCCTTCGTCGGCTCCACTGCCGTCGGCACGCATGTCTATGACCTGGCATCCCAGCACGGCAAGCGCGTTCAATGCATGATGGGGGCGAAGAATCACGCCGTGGTAATGCCCGACGCGAGCAAGGAACACGCGCTCAACGCCTTGGTCGGAGCTACCTTCGGCGCCGCCGGCCAGCGCTGCATGGCGACCTCCGTGACCGTGCTGGTCGGGGAGGCCCAGAAGTGGATTCCGGATATCGTCGCGAAGGCGAAAACGCTCAAGGTCAACGCGGGAATTGAAAAGGGCGCCGATCTAGGACCGGTGGTCTCGAAGACTGCGAAACACCGCATTCTGGGATTGATCGAGGACGGCATCCAGGAAGGCGCCAAGCTGGAATTGGACGGCCGCGCGATCAAGGTCAACGGCTACGAACAAGGCAATTTCATCGGGCCCACGATTTTTTCCGCCGTGACGCCGGCGATGAAGATCTATACCACCGAGATCTTCGGTCCCGTGATGGTCATCGTCGGCGTGAATACGCTGGCCGAGGCGATCGAGCTCGTCAACAGCAATCCATTCGGCAACGGCACCGGCATCTTCACGCAAAGCGGCGCCGCCGCCCGAAAATTTCAGACCGAGATCGACGTGGGTCAGGTGGGGATCAACGTGCCGATTCCGGTGCCGGTACCGTACTTCAGCTTCACCGGATCGCGCGGCTCCAAGCTCGGCGATCTGGGTCCGTACGGCAAGCAGGTGGTGCAGTTCTATACACAGACGAAGACCGTCACGACCCGCTGGTTCGATGATCGCAGCACTTCCGCGGGCGTCAACACCACGATCAGCCTCAAGTAAATGGCCGATAACGCGGGCGCTCGCGCCGATGCCGGCGCTTCAGGAGTGCTGTGCGAGGTCCGCGATTCGCTCGCCATTATCACGCTCAATCGGCCGGCGGTCCTCAACGCCCTGTCCCTTGAGATGATTGACGGCCTGCGCGGCACACTGCGCGACTGCGCTCAAGACTTAAAGGTGCGCGCGGTGATGATCCGGGGCGCGGGCGGGAAGGCGTTTTGCGCCGGCGGCGACATTCGCGCCCTGTATCAAAGCGTCAAGAGCGGCGGCACGCTGCATCACCGGTTCTTTGCCGCGGAGTATCCGCTGGATTATCTGCTGTACTCCTATCCGAAGCCCTTCATTGCGCTGCTCGACGGCATCACCATGGGCGGCGGAATGGGCATTTCGCAGGGCTCGCGCCTGCGCGTGGTGAGCGAACGCACGCGCATTGCAATGCCCGAAGTCGGCATTGGGCTGTTTCCGGATGTCGGCGCCAGCTACTTTCTATCGCGTCTGCCTGGAGCGCTGGGCATTTATCTGGCATTGACGGGGCTGCAAATCCGCGCGGCGGATGCTGTGTACGCCGGGCTGGCGGACTTCTATGTGCCGCCGGAGTCGATGCAGCTCATAGCGAGCCGCTTGGCATCGCTGGATTGGACCGACGATGCGCACGCCGACGTGGCTCGGGCGTTGAGCGCCTTGGCAACCCGCGACCTGCCGGAGGCGCCCTTGAGCGCCTTGCGCGCAGGGATCGATGCGCACTTTGGCGAGCCCAGCGTGCCGGCAATCCTTGCGGCTCTGCGCCGGGAGCGCCGCCCGGAATATGCCGATTGGGCACAGCAAACCGCGGCGCTGATCATGACCCGTTCTCCCACCATGCTTAGCGTCACGCTGCGCCAGATGCAGCGTGGCCGCTCGATGCGCCTTGCAGATTGCTTGCGCATGGAGTTGAACATGATGCAACAGTGCTTTGCCCAGGGCGATTTCCTCGAAGGCGTGCGCGCGGTGATCGTCGACAAGGATAACTCGCCGCATTGGAATCCGAGCCGGTTGCAGGACCTCGGGGAGGATGCGATCGAGGCGTTTTTCAAGGATCATTGGCCGCATGGGGGGCATCCGCTCGCACATCTCGAGCGCGAATCGCTGTAAGTCATGGCAACACCTGCATTGCAGGCGCAGATCGAGCAACTCCGCGATGCGGGTTACGTCATCGCGCGCGGATTCGCTCCGCACGATGCGCTGAGCGAACTCAACACAGTCGCAGCCGCACAGCTCGCCGCCCGTGAAAGTCCGCTCGAATTCGAGGCCGATTTGCAATATCCGGGCGCGCCCGCCTCGCGCGCGGCCGCCGGCGGCGAGACCGTGCGCCGCCTGCTCGATGCCTACGGGCGTGATCCACTGTTCGCGCGCTGGGCCACCATGCCGAGTTTGCGCGCCTGGATGGAGAGCTATTTCGGCGAGACCGCGCTGATGTCGCGCGCGCATCACAACTGCGTCATGACCAAGCATCCGCGCTACGGAAGCCTTACCAACTGGCACCGGGACATTCGCTACTGGTCATTCGAGCGCGAGGATCTGGTCTCCGTCTGGCTCGCCCTCGGTGAGGAACGAATCGACAACGGCGCACTGTGGTTCGTGCCGGCCTCGCACCGCATGGCGCTCGGGGCGGATCGGTTCGATGCAGCCAAGTTCTTGCGCGCCGATCGCGCGGACAATGCCGAGATCGTCCGAACGGCGCTGTCGCCGCGGCTGGCGCCGGGCGATGCGGTATTCTTTCACTGCAATACGCTGCACTCGGCCGGCACGAACGCCAGCAATGCGGTGAAGCTGTCGCTGGTCTACACCTACCACGGCCGCAGCAATGCGCCGCTGCCGAATACTCGATCCTCCTCCAGAGCCGAAATCACTCTGCGTTAGGGTGCCGAGGCGGCGACTGCGCGGAATACCGCGATCTGAGTCGAGGGCATTTTGACGGGCGCGCTGAGGTAACTCGTTGCCGAAGCCGTGAAGTGCGTCACCGAGCTGGCCATGCCGGCGTTGGCATTGAAGTTCAGCGTCGGCACGTTCAGGGCGGCGGCGGAGCCGGTGTCCGCCCCGGACAATGTCGGGAAGTCGTACTCATACAGGTTATAGGCGGTTCCGGGCGTCAACCCGGAAACCGTGACCTGCAGGCTCACCAGCATGGCGGCAGGCTGAGTGTTGCTGACGCATTGCCCTAGGTTGCATGAAGCAATCGGACCGCCGATATACGGCGTTTCATAATTGTTGCCGGCGGCGGGAACCGAGCTCTCGTCCCAGGGGTTCGGCTGCCACTGGCCGTCGACCAGCGACTCGGTGCGTAGAATATTCAGCAGCAGAGGCTTGGTGACGCCCTGCGGGTCGATCGGCCCCAAAACCGAGAACGCATAGTTGTGCGGTCCTGAGATGTGAACCCGGCCGAAGCCGTCGGCTGCAGTGTTGCCGCTGCCGGTTATGATATCCCCGTCTTCGGGTATGACGATGGAGTAGCCGGGGGCCCCGCTGGCATTGGCCCCGACGCGCGTGTGCGGCAGCGAGTCGAATGTGTAGGCGAAGATATACGGCGTGCAGCCCTCTTCATCCTCTCCGGCGCCCAACGGGACGGACGGATTTTCCGCAAAAAACCATTTCCCATCCGTGTGCTTCAGCGTGTAAACGCCGTGATCCTCGAAGTACACCACGTCATCGCCATAGTAGGTGTCGTCCGTGGGCGAGTGGTTGGTCCCAATTTTCATTACCGACACCTCATGATCGTACTGGGTGTCGAAGCCGCCATTGAGATAGACCCCAATTGTGACTTGGTTGCCGGCGATCACTTGCGCCTTGATCCAGCGCATGTAGTCCTGGTATCCCACCGGCCCCAGATTGGGATGCTTGTAGCCGGTAGTGTAGGGATAGGTAGCAGTCTGCAGCTGCGAGTTCGCACCGCACAGCGCTGAGTGAGCGAAATCATCCGGTCCCGAGACGCCGGTGCCCGGGCTTTCAATCAGCAGTTGCGCATTGTAATTGGGATGCTTCGTCAGCGGATTGCCGGCCTGCAACAGGCTCGCGCCGCTGCCGTTGGTCGCCAGGCCCGCAAAGGCTCCGCAGATGAGACGCGCGCTGTACTGGCTCATCCACTGCCCGTTGACCATGCCGGAACTGATCAGCGAGACCTCGCCGCAATACCCGTCATTACTCTCCCACTGGTAGTAGGGCGTCACCCCCTGGCGGGGATAGATGTAGGACTGACTCGGCCCGGGCGGCGGCGGAGCACCCAACAGCTTTTCGACTTGCGCCTGGCCGCAACCGGGAGCCGAAGCAACCGCCGGCGTCGACAGGGTCAGCGTTCCGATTATGACAAGTGCTGCAACCGGCATCCATGACAGGGAAGAAATTCGCATCCAATAACCGTACCACAAATCCTATTTGGATCCGAAGCCGCCGCCCCCCGGGGTGCGCACCACGAACGCATCGCCCGCCGCCATGTCGACCTGGGCAATGTGCCGCAGCCGCTCGATGCGTCCATCCGAGCGCTCGACTCGATTTTCGCCGACGGCGCCGCTGTCGCCTCCCGCCATGCCGAAGGCGCCATGGGTCCGGCCGTTGCTCAAGATCGAGGCGGTCATCGGCTCCAGAAATCGCACGCGCCGCTCTGCCCCTTCGCCGCCGCTCCACCGGCCTGCGCCGCCGGAGCCGCGCCGAATCTCGAACGACTCCAGGCGCACCGGGAAGCGAAACTCCAGGATCTCCGGGTCGGTCAGACGCGAGTTCGTCATGTGCGTTTGCACGACGCTGGTGCCTGAGAAGCCATTGCCCGCGCCGGAGCCGCCGGCGATAGTTTCGTAGTACTGGTACTGCGCATTGCCGAAGGTGAAATTATTCATCGTGCACTGGCCCGCCGCCATCACGCCGAGCGCGCCGTATAGCGCGTTGGTCACGCAGGTCGAGGTCTCGACGTTGCCCGCCACCACCGCGGCGGGCACTCGAGGATTCAGCATGCAGCCTTCCGGCACGATGATTTCCAGCGGCTTCAGGCAGCCGGCGTTCAACGGAATGTCATCGTCCACCAGGGTGCGGAACACATACAGCACGGCGGCGGTGGTGATTGCCCGCGGCGCGTTGAAATTGTTCGCCAGCTGCGCGCTGGTGCCGGTGAAATCGACCTGCGCCGTGCGCTGCTGCAGGTTGACGCGCACGGCGACGCGGATGCGCGCGCCATTATCAAGATCCAGCGTGAACTCCCCATCCTTGAGCACGGAGATCACGCGCCGCACCGACTCCTCGGCGTTGTCCTGCACATGCCGCATGTAGGCTGCCACCGTATTGCGCCCGTACTGCGCCTCCATCGCTCCAAGCTCCTCGGCGCCCTTCTCGTTGGCGGCGATCTGCGCGCACAGGTCCGCAAGATTCTGCTCTGGATTGCGCGCCGGGTAGGCGCCGCTGCCCAGCAATTCGCGCAGCGCCTGATCCCGCAAGGTGCCGCGCTCCACCAGCTTGAAGTTGTCGATCAACACGCCTTCCTCGCCGAGCTCGACCGAAAAGGGCGGCATCGACCCCGGCGTCACGCCGCCGATATCGGCATGGTGGCCGCGCGAGGCAACGAAGAACACCGGCGTCGCCTCATCCAGGAATACCGGCGTCACCACGGTGATATCCGGCAGATGCGTGCCGCCGCGATATGGATCGTTCAGCGCATACACATCGCCGGGCTGCATGGCTGGATTGCGCGCCATGACGCTGCGAATGGATTCGCTCATCGATCCTAAGTGTACGGGCATATGCGGTGCATTCGCGATTAGCTGTCCGGCCGCATCGAACAGCGCGCAGCTGAAGTCCAGGCGCTCCTTGATGTTGACCGAATGGGCGGTGTTCTGCAGGCGCAGTCCCATCTGTTCTGCGATGTTCATGAACAGATTGTTGAACACCTCCAGCATCACGGGATCGGCCCGGTCGCGCGCGCTGCGTGCGGCGCCGCGCGGCCTGAGGCGTCGCATCTCGAGGCAGCCCGCGGCGCTTACCGTGGCGCGCCAGTCAGGCTCGACAATCGTGGTGGCGTTGCGATCCGCCAGGATCGCCGGACCATCGACATAGTCGCCGGCACGCAGCTCCTGCACCACGTGCAGGCTCGCATTCCGCCAGTTCCCCGCCTCGCCCGCGGCCCGGCAGAACATCGTGATTTGCTCGCGCGGCCGTGCCGGGATCGGCTTGATCGAGCCTGTCGCCGCAGGCGCAGCCGGTTCGCCCTCGGCGATGCATTCCACGGACAGCGCTTCCAGTATCAGCGCGCGCTCCGGCATCAAGAACGCGAAGCGGCGACGATAGCTGCTCTCGAATTCCTCGCGAATCGACTGCGCCGCGAGCTCCGGGTCCGGCACGGCCGGCAACTCGATCGACAGCGCCGTGTCGGTGCCTCGGTAGCGCACGTGCACCCGCTGCAGCACTCGAATCGGCGCCGAGACCCCTTGCAGTTGCAGTTCCGCGCTCGCCTCGGCGCTCAAGCGAGCGGCTATCGTCCGCGCCTCGCCGAGCCCCGCCGCAGTCAGTTCGCGCTCCAGCGCGAATTCGCGCATCGCGCTCTGCTCGGCGAGTCCCATGCCGTAAGCGCTCAGCACCCCCGCCAGGGGATGAATGAATACATGGCTCATGCCCAGCGCGTCGGCCACGAGGCAGGCGTGCTGCCCCGCCGCGCCGCCGAAGCACTGCAAGGTGTAGCCGGTCACATCGTAGCCGCGCGCCACCGAGATACGCTTGATGGCATTGGCCATACTGCCGACGGCGATCTGCAATGCGCCATCGGCCACCTCCTCGCTGCTGATTTCCCGTGCGCTCGTCTCGGACATGCTGCGCGCCATGTCGGCGAAGCATTGCCGGGCCGCTGCGGCATCGAGGGGCTGGTCAGCCTGCGCACCGAACACCCGCGGAAAATACTCGGGCTGAATACGGCCAAGCACGACATTGGCGTCGGTGATGCACGGCGGACCGCCGCGCCGGTAGCTGGCTGGGCCCGGATTGGCGCCCGCGGAGGCCGGCCCGACCCGCAGCCTGGCGCCGTCGAAGCGAATGATCGAGCCGCCGCCGGCCGCAATGGTGTGAATGGACAGCATCGGAGCGCGAATGCGCACGCCGGCAACCTCCGTGTCGAACGCCCTTTCATACTCGCCCGCGAAGTGGCTGACGTCGGTGGAGGTGCCGCCCATGTCGAAGCCGATGACCTTGCCGTAGCCTGCGCTGCGCGCGGTATGCACCATGCCGACGATGCCGCCCGCGGGACCCGACAGTATTGCGTCCTTGCCGTGAAAGCGCCGCGCCTCGGCGAGACCGCCCGAGCTCTGCATGAAAAACAGCGGAACACCGGGCATCTGCTGCGCGACTTGGTCGACGTAGCGCCTCAACACCGGCGACAGGTAGGCATCGACGACCGTGGTGTCGCCGCGCGGCACCAGCTTCATCAGCGGGCTCGCTCGATGCGACACCGAGACCTGCGTGAAGCCGATTTCGCGCGCCAGCCGCTCCGCGGCGATCTCGTTCGCCGAGTAGCGATAGCCGTGCATGAACACAATGGCGCAGGCGCGCAGTCCCGCCTCGAAGGCCGCCCGCAGCTCGGCGCCAAGCGCGACCTCGTCCAGCGAGGTTATCTGCTCGCCGTGCGCGCCCACGCGCTCATGCGCCTCGACCACCCGCTGGTAGAGCAATTCCGGCAGCACGATGCGCCGATCGAACAGGTGCGGCCGCGCCTGGGTTGCAATTCGCAGCGCGTCGCGAAACCCGCGGGTGATCACCAGCAGCGTCGGTTCACCAGTTCGCTCCAAGAGCGCATTGGTCGCGACTGTCGTACCCATCTTGACGCTCGCGACCCGGTGCGGAGTAATCAACTCGTGCTGCCCGAGCCCCAGCATGCGGCGCATGCCCTCGATCGCGGCATCGCGGTATTGCTCGGGATTCTCCGACAGCAATTTGTAGGCGTGCAATGTGCCGTCCGGCGCGCGGCCCACCAGGTCGGTAAAGGTGCCTCCGCGGTCGATCCAGAACTGCCAGCGTGCCTGCTCGCTCAGACTGCCGCCCCCTTGGTTTCAGGCAGCAGCCACGCCGCGGCAATCACCAATGCGTAGGCGGCGGCGGTGGTTATGCCGATCGAACCCGCCAGCGACCAATGCGCGCTCCAGATACCGATCATCCAGGGGCAGACCCCACCCACGGCCCGGCCCATGCTGTAGGAAAAGCCCTGTCCGGAGCCGCGCACTGCGCACGGATAGAGTTCGGTAAGAAAGGCCCCCATGCCGGCGAAAATGCCCAGCACCACGAAACCCAAGGGAAAGCCGAGCAGCAGCATTTGACCGTCGGTGATGGGCAATCGCGTATAGGCGAGCACCAGCAATATGCCGCATACGGCGAACAGCACGAAGCAACGGCGGCGCCCCAGCGCATCGGACATCGAGGCGCTGGTCAAATAGCCGGCGAACGAGCCTGCGATCACTACCAAGAGATAGCCGGTGGTTCCGGTCACCGACAAATGCCGCTCGGTGGCGAGATAGGTCGGTAGCCAGGTGGTGACCGAGTAGTACGCGCCCAGCATTCCGGTGGACATCAGGCTCGCCAATACGGTGGTGCGCAACAGCGGCGCGCGGAATATGTGCAGGAAATTCGCGCCGCCGCTGCTGCCGCGCGAGGCGGTGTACACGCTGGATTCTTGCACCTTGCGGCGAATGTAGACGATCAATAGCGCGGGCAGAATTCCCATCCAAAATAAAATTCGCCAGCTTAAAGAAGCCGGCGCCAGGGCATACACTCCCCAGAAGGCCAAGGCCGCCAATGCCCAGCCCACCGACCAACTGCTCTGCACGAGGCCCGTGGCCCTGCCGCGATAGCGCGCGTCGATGGTTTCCGCCACCAGCACCGAGCCCACAGCCCACTCCCCGCCAAACCCGAATCCCTGCATGGCGCGCGTGAACAGCAATTGGCCGAACGACTGCGTGAAGCCGCTGAGGCAGGTGAACACCGCGAACCACAGAACCGTCAATTGCAGAATGCGCACCCGGCCGAAGCGATCCGCCAGCACGCCCGCGCCCCAGCCGCCGAGGGCCGAGGTCACCAGCATGCCGGTCGCGATGGAGCCGGCTTCGGCCTTGCTCATGCTCCACGCGCGCAGCAGCGTCGGAATGACGAAGGTGTAAATCATGACATCGAAGCCGTCCAGGCCGTAGCCCGCAAACCCTGCGAGCAGCGTGCGGCGTTCGCTCGCCGTTGTGCGGTTCAACCACATCAAGTGACGGCGCCCTGCGCGGGCTCGGCGTCAACCACCGTCTCGGCCCGAATGCCGAGCCAGGTAATGGCGCTGGCGAAGGCAAAGCCCGTTCCAATGACGAAGGCGGTGCGCCACAGGTGTTGCCCGGACAGGTAGGCGACGATGGGAGTGCCGATGATGCCGCCCAAATTGCCTCCGGTATTCATGAAGCCGCTGACGGCCATGGTGTCGCTGCGGCCGACGGTCATCGCGGCGCCCCAGTAAGCCCCTTCCGTCAGTTCGACGCAGCCAAAGCACAGCGCCAACACAAACACGGCCACATAAGGATTGGTCGCGCTGACCGCGACCAGCAGCAGCACGCCGGCAGCCGGCAGGGCAACCAGCGGCACCGACCTGAATCCCCAGCGATCGCCGAAGCGCTTGCACATGATCCCTGTCAATAATCCGCCGATGCCCGCCCCGGCGGCGGCGGCCAGCGGCGGTGCCATCGCCAGCCAGCCGCTTTCCAGCGCTGAGAATTTTCGCTCCTGGATCAGATACAAGAAGACCCAGGTGGATAGCAGGTAGAACGAGTAATTCATGCACAGATAAGAAACCGCGAGCAGAAATACATTGCGATCGCGGAACAAGCGCAGCACCTTACCAAAAGTGATGTGCGAGTCGACGGCAACAGCGCCTCGATCGCCGATTTCGGCCAACTCCTGCGCCGACACCGACGGATGCTCGCGCGGCGTATTTCGCCCATACCATGCCCACAGGGCGATGAGCGCAATCGCGGGCAGGCTGGTCCATAGCAGGGTGCGCTGCCAACCCATGCTTGATGTCAGCGTCGCGACCAAGGGCGGCGTGATCGCGGCCCCCAACCCTAGGCCCATGGTTTGCAGGCCTTGGACGAAGGCCCAGCGGTTCGGGGGAAACCAGGTTTCGAACACCCCCGCCGAGACCGGAAAGATGGCGGCCTGCGAAATGCCAAGCAGAAGCTGCACGCTCAGCAGCACGCCAAATAACGCCATTCCGCCCACCACATAGGGCGCCAGAGGCGTTGCCACCGTGGCGCAAAAGGCCATCAGCCCGATGATGACGAAGGTACGGCGCGCGCCTAGCCGCTGGCCGAGAACTCCGCCTGGGGTCTGGAATATTGCATATCCCACGATGAACGCCTGCACCAGCAGACCAATTTGAAATTGGCTCAGGCCCAATTCCGGCATCATGCGGTCGGCGGCCACGGTGATGCTCAAATGCTGAAAGTACGCGAGGAATCCGAAGCCGAATAGAAAAGAGAAAATTCGCCAGCGAATACGCATCACGCTGAGGCGAGCAGTGCTATTCAGCACGTATGCCGGCTGATCATATCTTCGGCCCCTCATCATGCCATTCGAGACACACTTGCACGGCTTCGCTGAATGAGGCCGCCGCTCTGTCGACCTTCGGAACGATGCCGGCGACCTCGGGCTGGTACCGCATCCCCGGCAGATAGACCGTGGCGAGACATGCTGTCGGGAACCGGCGGCGAAGCTCTTCGGCCACCGTGACTCCCTGCGCACGCTCCTCGCTGGGGAAGGCGCTCACGATAAAGGCCATCGATACGCTTTCCGGGGAGGACCCCGGCGGTGGGCCTGCCGCCAGATCTGCGATCGACAGATGCCGGGCGTCAATCTTGCGGTCGCGCAGGATGCGCACCAACAATTCGGTCGCTAATTCGTCGGCAATCGTTCCCAAGCCGACGCACAGCATGATGGATCCCGGAGCCACCTTGAGCGGCCCCTGCCATCGGCCGAAGAGCTTTTCGCGGCGCAGGCGCAGCTGGTGGCCCGCGCCCCCGGTGTCGAGAACCGAGCCGCGCCGCTCGCGCCGCGACAGGCGTTGTTTTTCGCCGCCGATCGCCGTCACCACCGCGACGATGGCATTGCGCACGTGGATTTGTTGGTCGGCGATAATGGCGCCGGCGCTCAAGTCAAGCCACGCCAGATGCAAGGCCGGCGTGAGCACCAGGTCGCAGTACCCGGCAAAGGAGTTGCGCTTCAGGAATAGCTTCGCGCTCGCGATGATCTCGTCCGAATCGCCCGACAGCGCACGCTGATAAAATCGCTGCGGCAGGGTCAGCGCATGATTATCGCCGAGCAGGATGTCGAGCAGACTTAGCGCCTTGATATGGCGCCCGGCGACCAGCAAGCATAAGGTCAGAGGGGTCGAGACGATCAACCCAACCGGGCCCCACAGCCAGCTCCAGAATACCGCGGCGATGACCACCGACAAGGGCGACAGCCCGGTGGTATGGCCGTACAGTCGCGGCTCGACCAACTGGCCGGCGATGAGTTCCACCGCAAGATAGATGCCGAGCGTCGAGGCCGCCAGCGACCAGCCCGGATCGACCGCGGCTGCGAGCACCGCGGAAAAAAGCGCTGCGATCCAGATGCCCACATACGGAACGAAGCGCAGCAGCGCCGCCATGGCGCCCCACACCAACGCGTGCGGCAGACCCACCAGGTACAGCCCCAGCCACAGAGCGATGCCCACTCCGAGGTTGACCGCGAATTGCGATACGAAAAATCTCGACAGCCGCTCGCCGGCATCACTGAGCGCAGCCGTCGATGCGCGAATGTCGGTACCGCCGGCAATGCGGATCAGGCGATCCCGCAAGGCGTCGTGCTCCAACAGCACGAATACCAGAACCACCAGCACGATGCCCGTCGTCTCTAGCGGCACCCAGACCGAGCCCACCACTCGCTGGATCACCTGCAGGGCGCTGGCCGGCGGGTCGTGCAGCTCCACGGGAATCGGCGGCCTCTCCTCCACGCCGCCGCGCTGCTGCAAAGAGCGCGCCGCGGAGGCCGCCGCCTTTTTGTCGGCGCGCGAATCGATGATGAAGCCGGCCTGCCCCGCCAAGGCATTGAGCTTGCCTACCGTCATTTCGTTCAGCGTCGACAATTTCTGGTGGATGGTTTCCTCGTACTGCGGCAGGCTCGCCGCCATGCGCACCACCTGGACGCCGATGACCGCGGCGACCGCCGCAAACGACAAGGCCAGGATCAGCACCGCGAGCAGCACGGATAGCGTGGGGCCCAAGCGCATCCGCCGCAGTCTTCGAACCAAAGGCGCGATCAGCAGACTGAGAATGACGGCGAGCGTGATCGGCAGCAACACGTCGCGACCCACATAAAGCAGCGCCAGTATCGCAGCGGTTGCGATGATCCCGGCGGCGGCTCGATTGCTCGGCGCGACCAACGGTAAGGCGGCGGATGGCGGAGATTCGCGCAGGTCCATGCGATATTTTCGCATACGCCGGCCTATTGTGCGCCACCGTGCGATCCAGGCAGTATCGCATTATGAGCAGAGCTTCTCTTGGCAGCGGATTCGGCATCGATGAACTACCTAGAATCGTGCTGGGCAGCGGCAGCTATCTGTACGATTCCACGGGCAAACGCTACGTCGATGGCTCCGGCGGACCGGCGGTGTTCTGCCTCGGCCATGGTCATCCGGAGGTCAATGCAGCGATCGCCCGGCAGTTCAACGAAATCGCCTACGCCTATCGTTACCTATTCACCAGCTCCGCGCTGGAGCGCCTCACCGAGACGCTACTGCGGCTCTGCAACGGTGGCTTCCGAGACATCGTCTATTCGGGCAGTGGTTCGGAGGCGGTCGAATCCGCGCTCAAAGTGGCCCTTCAGCATTTTGCCGCGCGTGGCCTGCCGAACAAGCGCCGCTTCATCGCGCGCGAACGCTCCTGGCACGGGGACACGCTGGGCGCTCTGTCGATTTCCGGATTCGCCGCGCGCCGCCGGGCCTTCGAAGGCAGTCTAATGGATGTGTCATTCGTATCACCCGCGAATTCCTACCGAATGCCCGAGGGCGTGACCAGCGACACGCTGGTCAGCCATCTGGCCGCGGAACTCGAGCAGAGAATTCTTCTGTTGGGACCTGAATCGGTTGCCGCATTCGTGTTCGAGCCGATCGTCGGCGCGGCCGGCGGGGTGGTGCCCGCGCCGGCGGGATATGCACGCGCGGTACAGGCGGTTTGCCGCAAGTACGATGTGCTGTTGATTGCGGACGAGGTCATGTGCGGAGCGGGCCGCAGCGGTACCTGGCGGGCGCTCGAGTTCGACGCCATGACCCCGGACATCATGGCGATCGCGAAGGGACTTGCCGGAGGCTACATCCCGCTGGCAGCGACCCTGATCAGCGCGAGCGTCTCGGATCCCATTTTCAGCGAGCACGGCGCCTTCATGACGGGGCATACCTTCACCGGCCACACGGCTGCGTGCGCAGCGGGACTCGCGGTACAGCAGATCATCGAGCGCGACCGGCTGCTCGAACGGGTCAGAATTGCCGGCGGCGCATTCCAGGACGCGATTCGCGACAGCTTGTCGCGCTTCGAGCAGGTCGGCGACGTGCGTGGGCGGGGCATGTTCATCGGCATCGAGTTGGTCGGCGATCGTCTGAGCAAACGTCCGATGCCGCCCGCCAGAGGCATCAGCTTCGATATCGGACGCCGCGCTTTTGCGGGCGGCCTCGTGTGCTATCCCTGCACCGGCAATGTGGACGGCGCTTCCGGAGATACGCTGATCATTGCGCCTCCCTACAACGCCACCGACGCCGAGCTCGAGGAGATACTGGTCAAACTCACGCGCGCAATCGACGCAGCCCTGAGCTCTACCGCCTGACACGGCCCTGACTAGAACGGAATTTTGCCGGCCAAAATTTCCCACCAAAGCCGCCAGTCGCCCATCAGGCTGAGGCGCGGGTACTTAAATGTGGCCGGCTTATTGTGCTCAAAGAAAAAATGCCCGATCCAGGCAAGCGCATATCCCTGCACAAAGGCCGCCGCGACCAGCCACCAGCTGCGCAGCAGCGCGGCAGCGACCAGCAGCACCACCGCGAGGCTGGTGCCGGCGAAATGCAGCCGCCGTGAAATTCGATTCGCGTGCTCGCTCAAGTAGAACGGATAGAACTCGCGAAAGGTCCGGTACGATCGATGCTGGCGCATGAAACCTCCGTTTGCGTGATGCTGCGTTGGCCGGTCAGGCAGTTATAGCACTGTGCGACGAAATTACTAATACTGTACAGTAAAGTCTTAAGATAATCATCTACACCATTGATTTTTCACCTTTTAATTCTCTATAATTTCTGAGCATTGAATATCGGGCGGCCCGCGTTTCAGTTGCGCGGCATACGCGCGGCACCGGTTCATGCCGCGCCTTCTTGGGCCTATACTGTCACCGGCCGCGTTGAGAGTCTTGCCGAATAAGCAATTGAAACCATGAGTCGATCGACGCGCCATCCTGCCGGATCATTCTTGGGGGAACCGTGACGACCATTAGCGAAATACCGAGTGGAGCTTCTTCGGGCGCATTGCTCTCGCGAGAGCGAACCGTCGCCGGACCGCAATTCAACCGATGGCTGGTACCTCCTGCGGCTCTTGCGATTCATCTGTGCATCGGAATGGCCTATGGCTTTTCGGTGTTCTGGCTACCGATGAGTCATCTTTTGCCCGCAACCGATGCAGCCTGCGCGAACCAGGCCTTCGCCGATACGCTGGTCACCACGACCTGCAACTGGACGGTGCCCACGGTCACGCACATATTCGAGATCTTTATCGCCATGCTGGGCATCTCGGCCGCAATTTGGGGCGGCTGGCTCGAGCATGCCGGTCCACGCAAAGCCGGGGCGATTGCCGCCATTTGCTGGGGCGGCGGCTTGGTGTTGCTGGGAGGCGCGGTCTCGCTGCATCAACTGTGGCTGGTCTATTTGGTGGCGGTGCTGTGCGGCATCGGCCAGGGACTTGGCTACATCACGCCGGTGTCGACGCTCATCAAGTGGTTTCCAGACCGCCGTGGCATGGCCACGGGCTTTGCCATCCTAGGCTATGGCGGCGGCGCAATGATCGGAGCGCCGCTTGCAGTTTGGTTGATGGCTTATTTTGGCCAGAGCGGTTCAGCCGGGGTCGCTAAAACGCTGGCGGCCATGGGCATCATCTATTTCATCTTCATGATCGCGGGCGCATTCGGCTTTCGCGTAACACCCACCGGTTGGCGCCCCGCCGGATGGACGCCGCGCACCGACGACGGTCCCTCGTTGATTTCGCGTCACAGCGTGCATCTGAACAAGGCGTGGCGAACCCCGCAGTTCTGGCAAATATGGGGCGTACTGTGCATGAACGTGACCGCGGGCATCGCCATCATCTCCATGGCCAGCCCGATGTTGCAGGATGTGTTCGGCGCCAAACTCGCGGGAGTCGATTCCACAGTCGCGCTCACGCCGGCTCAGAAGGCCGCCATCGTGGCCGCCGCGGCCGGCTTGGTGGGCCTCATCAGCCTCTTCAATTGTCTCGGCCGCATATTCTGGGCTTCTCTGTCCGACAAGATCGGCCGCAAGACCATGTACTTCACCATCTTTGTTCTTGAAATCATTCTGTACTGCCTGCTACCCACCTGGGGGCACCTCGGCCTGGCGGCCATGTTCGTGGCGTCCATCTGCATCATCATGACCATGTACGGCGGCGGCTTCGCCACCGTTCCTGCCTATCTCGCCGATATATTCGGGACACAGATGGTGGGGGCCATTCATGGCCGGCTGATCACCTCGTGGTCGGTCGCGGGCGTGGTGGGTCCGGCGCTCATTGCGGGCATACGCCAGTTTCAGATCGACCATGGCGTCGCGCACGCGCGCGTGTACGACACCACCTTGTACCTCATGGCCTTCCTGCTGTTTTGTGGCCTGCTGTGCAATTACTTCGTCAAGCCGGTCGCCAGCAAGTACTGGATGAGCGACGCGGAGCTCGCACGCGAGCGAGCCCTGCAGCACGAGGATCGAATCGCCGCGGACGCCGCAACGGCCGCCAGGGGAGGCTTTGGTCTCGGCGGCGTGTTGGCGTGGGCCGCCGTCGGCATTCCCTTTTGCATAGGCCTCTACATCGCCATCAAGAAAGCGGCCGGACTGTTCTAGCGATCGCACATCCTGATCACCGTCGCGGCTTTGCTGTGCTCCGCTGCGGCGCGGACCCGGCGCGACAGCGGCGAGAAGTGCAATGCAGCCCGATCCTGCACCTCGGTCTCGAATGCCCGATAGGTACGTATGACTTCGCGGCCGAGCGGCGTAAGTATCGCGCCGCCACCACCCTTACCGCCCTTGCTCGCCGTGGCCAGAGGCTCGCGGAACGACTCGTTCAGGCTGTCGAGTAGCTGCCAGCCGCGGCTGTAGCTCATGCCGAGCGCGCGCGCCGCCTTTGAAATCGAGCCACTTCCCTCGATCCGCTCGAGCAACGCGATCTTGCCCGGACCAATCGATTCCTCGGGCCCAAAATCGATGCGAAATTTGACGATCGGTTTTGCCATGCGACCTCCTATGTTAGCCGCTTCAGGCGCATGGCTTCACGCGCAAGCGATTCTATGCCGGCCCAATTTCCCGCGGATAGCATCGCGATAGGTGTCAGCCATGAGCCAGCGATGCAGGCCACATTGGGCTGGCTCAAGTATTCACCCGCCACATCCGGCGTAATACCGCAGTCGGGACAGAACAGCAGGTCCGGAAACGCTGCAGCCATGGCTCTCAAGAACCCAACTCCGCCGGCTTCTCGCGCCGGGAACAATCTGAGCACGCTGAATCCTGCGTTCCGCGCGGTCATCACTTCGGTCGGCGTCATTACGCCCGGCAACACCGGAAATCGCGCCCCGCGCGATGCGGCTGCAAGCTCCGCGGTCAAACCCGGTGTCACGCCAAATTGCGCGCCGGCACGGTCGGCCGCCGCGAAATCGCGCGCGCGCGTCAGCGTTCCCACGCCAATGATCGCCGCGGGCAATGCCTTGCGTATCGCTTCGATGGCCGCGAAAGCCACGGGGCCGCGGGTGACTTCGATCACCCTCGCGCCTCCTGCGAGTAGAGCTCGCGCGAGCGGAACCGCTTGGTCGAGGTCGCTGAGCGTAACAACGGGTATAACGGGACTGAGACTGGTGATTTCGCGGATTTCCACCATTCAGGGGCACTCGAAATCCGAGTTTCCGATTGGCTTGCACCGCGGCGGAAAGCCGTGCTTGCGCCAATATTCCGGCAGATGCCATTGCAGCGTGTAAGCGAGCGCCAAATAGGCAAGCGTCCACTGCACGACCTTGTGATGTTTGATCCGTTCCCATACATCGCGACTCGAGGTAGTCGCCGCAACGGCCGTGTCGGCCACCATCGACGCCGGAGGCGGCGTGGAAGGCACCGGCTGCTCGGGGTTTTCCATTGCCCGCATTCTAACCCCAGTCTGACGCAACTTTCGCTTCGACCCTATATGCAGAACCCTTTGGGATCGCTATCTTTGGGCTTGGGTGCATCGCCTCCGGATTGCACTTTCACAATACGAGGTCTCTCAATGCCGTCGATTCGCACCTGGCATACCTACCTGGGCATTCTAGTCGCGCCCAGCGTGCTCTTCTTCACCCTCACGGGAGCTTTGCAGATATTCAGTCTTCACGAGGCGCATGACAGCTACGTGCCCCCGCAACTCCTCGAGAAGCTCGCGTCAGTACACAAGGACCAGGTGTTCGCAGTAAAAGCGCACGATGATGACCATCATGACGGGCATGCCGCTGACGAGCATGCAGCGGCCCCGCCGGAGCATGAGGAGGAACCCGCTTTCGCCACCACCCTGCTGAAGTATTTCTTCCTGCTGGTTGCCGTCACGCTGTTCGTCTCGACCTTGCTGGGACTGTGGCTTGGATTGACGCACGTTCGCCATAAGCGCGTGGGTTGGTGGCTACTGGCCGTCGGAATAGTTGTGCCCACGTCGTTGGCAATGCTTACATGACACGGGCGGCCGGCCTCGAAGGCGGAGTGCCCCGGGCAGGAATCGAACCTGCGACCTAGCGCTTAGGAGGCACTCGCTCTATCCACTGAGCTACCGAGGCTTTAAATTGGTGGAGGAGAAGGGGATCGAACCCTCGACCTTCGCATTGCGAACGCGACGCTCTCCCAACTGAGCTACTCCCCCGCATAACTTAAGTGGTTGAATTAGATAGGGATAATCACCCATCAAAAGTCAACCGGCGCTTTCCGGGTGCGAATCATACCTGAAAGACCCGGCCGACAGCCCACAGTTGGGCCGCAATATTATTACACGCCAGAAATGCAATGACGGGCGCGAATCAAGATCCGAGTCCACGGCAGTCCGCCTTGAGTGCGATTAAATGCGCGGCGGTTATCGGCTGGTTCTGCTGCCGGGACGCGCAAGGTTGGCAGTCAGCGCATTGTCCCTTCAATCCTTCATGTGCTGCTTCGTGTCCGGATTCGGGGCGGTGAAGCATCGTCCGCGAATGCCGAACGCGACGACGCGACGGTTCGGAGAAAACCTGAGCCTGCAGCGTCCACATCTCAATTAATCAGCCTCGTTTTTGCTTGCAGGCGCGTTCCTACCCGAGTATTGGCGCGAAACCGGCGTTTGGCTCCCTTATTGGATCGCGGCTAAGCTAGGATGTAGCAGAGGAGGAGATGACATGCTGGCAGTAGGAGACCGTGCACCGGAATTCACGCTTCCGGACGACATCGGCAAGGATAGGTCGCTGACCGAGTTATTGAGTACCGGGGCGATCATCCTGTATTTCTACCCAGCCGATTTCACGCCTGGCTGCACCCGGCAGGCCTGTGCGCTGCGCGACTTGCATGCCGATATCCTTCGCGCGGGCTTGCGGGTGATCGGGATCAGTCCGCAGAGCCCGAAGTCGCATGCCAAATTCCGCGAGAAATACAAGCTCCCGTTCATCCTGCTGTCGGACCAGCAAAAAACCGTAACCAAGATGTACGGGCTGAATGGCCCGCTGGGAATAGGCGTGCGCCGCGCGACTTTCCTGGTCGACGGCAGTCGTCACATACGCGATGCGGTGTTGGCGGACTTCCTCATCGGGCGCCACCAGGAATTCGTGCGCAAGGCCATCCTGCTGCGCGAGCCGCCGCATAGGGCTCAAATCTAGACAGCTCAGTAGCTGAGGCGCAGCACGTTGGCAAAACCGATCCGGGGCACGGTGACGATGTACATCGTGCCGTATTCGGCAGCGTCGATTGCCGGAATGTTGTCGTGGCCGCTCAAGGCGGCCACAATCTGCGGCACGGTATCGACGTGCCCGACCACCAGAACTCGACCGCCCTCATGCTCCTGCAGTACGCGCCGGGCCAATTCCTTCGGACCGGCGGAAGCGGCCACGGGAGTCATTCCAAGCCGGGCCGCAAGCGGAGCGGCAGTGAGCCGGCTCCGCAGCACCGGCGACACATAGATGGCATCGATCCGGCCCGGCGATTTAGCGTCGCCGAACATGCGCGCGAGCAGTTCGGCCCGCGCCTCTCCTGCCTCCGTGAGCGGTGGGTCGACCAGGCTGCCGAGCGCCTTTTCGGCATGGCGAATCACGATTACCGTGGTGCAGTCGGCTGTGCCCCACCACCACACCGCTAAACCCAGAACCAATGCCGCAACAAGCGCGCCGAGTGCCATCAACCAAATGGGCGCCAGAAACGGCCGGCGCTGCAGCACTACATGGTCCCTTGCCATGACAACATCATACCAATGAATGACCCTGCCCTGCCCACGCTGCGAATTGTGATTCTGGCCGCGGGCTTCTCGCGCCGGCTGGGTCAACCCAAGGCCTTGGCGCGCGCCCACGGCGTGAGCTTGATTCGCAGACTGACCCTTCTGCTCGCACCATTCGCCGCCACCAGGCCCGTCATCGTGGTACCGCCGCGAGCGGCGCGCTATAAGGTCGAGCTGCGGGGAATCGATGTTGATTTCGCCGTGAATCCACGCCGCGCCGAGGGCATGTCGAGCTCGGTACGGCGCGGGATCGCGCTCGCCCGCTGCGCTTCAGCCGTGCTCGTGGTGCCCGTCGACCTGGTTCGGCTGCGGCGGCGCGATATCGCGCTCTTGGTGCATCGCTGGCGAGGCGCGCGCCGGCGGGTCGCCGTCGCGCGGTTCGGCACTCACGCGGGGGCACCCTTGATCCTTCCTCGATGGTTGTTCACGCCGGCGCTGCGCGTCGAGGGCGATATCGGCCTGCGCGAACTGGTCAGGCGCCTACCGGCCGAACATCTGATCAGCGTATCGATGAGCGCCGCGCACGCCGACATGGATACGGCCCAGGACTTGGGCAGCGCGCGCC
>Ga0302326_10000783_pt1 | contig 83925 bp, 64 predicted proteins | sample Palsa_T0_3_FD_202264 | JGI IMG/M metagenome (GOLD analysis project Ga0302326, IMG submission 202264) | Peat permafrost microbial communities from Stordalen Mire near Abisko, Sweden - Palsa_T0_3 | ecosystem: Environmental > Terrestrial > Soil > Palsa > Peat permafrost | place: Sweden: Abisko...
CGACCAGATCGAGCTGTTGGCCGTGGTTTTTTGCGACCAGCTGCTGGCCTGCCTGGAGGAGTGTGCGCGGGGACGGAAAGGTCTGTTCTCTGACGTTGCGCTGCTGAACGAAGAGGATGAAGGCGCTGGCTGGCCGGAGGCGGCGCGGCTGCGCGAGCTGGCGGTGGCGCTGCAGGGGGTTTTTGCCCAGCAGGAACGCCAGGATGCGCTCTGCAATGAATTCCTGGACCTGTGTTCAATGCATGGCGAGAGCCATCCCGGAGAGCACAAACTGGCGCGCGCGTTTCTGGATCGGATTGACAAGGGCGAGGTGGGGGTTCAGCCGCAGGAGGAGAAAAAGCCGTGGTGATTCTCCATGCATTTCTTGCCTTGCTGGCAGGATTTGCCACCATGGCTCTTACCGTGATTATTGTGACGGCGCTGCTAGCTCGCCTGGCTCCGGACTGGGTTGGCGAGGAGGGAAAGCCTCGGCCGGCTTATGCATTTGTGAATCTGGGCTACTCATTCTTGGCGGCTGCGGGCGGCGGATATGTGACGGCATGGGCGTCGGCGGCCAATCCGCAAATTCATGTGCTGGTGCTGGGGATTGTGGTGCTGGCCATGGGAGCTTTAAGCGCATTGCAATCGCGGGGCAAGCAGCCCGCCTGGTACGCGCTGACGCTGCTGGCGCTGATGCCGCTTGGCGTGCTTGCCGGTGGACTTTTGCGGCTGCGGGTGATGGGGATTCTGTAGCGCGAGCGATTCGGACCGAAAATAAACAATCAGAGCTTGTCAGCGCGGATACTCCCGCTATACACTCCGGTTGCTAATTTCCCCAAAAAACAAGAACGGAGAATGACGGAATGAAATGGCGCGATGCTCTATCGGTAATCGCAGTTGCGGCGATGGTAGCGATGGCAACGGCTTCGTTTGGCTCTTCTGCTTCAGGCGCCGCGAAGACAGATGGTGCGCCGGCAGGGGTCGCGGGCGATGACAGCCCGGATGTGATCGAGGTGCGGCACTACAAGCTGACGCTGGAAAAGGCGCAGAAGACTGCTGTGGCCATGCAGAGCATCAACCAGCTGGTTGTGGCGAATCCCAGCCTGAATGCGGCGCTGGACGCCGGATCGAGCACGACGGGCAAAAAGCCGATTACCGAGCAGGCCGCGGATATCGATTCCAAGTATCCGCAGATCGCGGCGATCATTCACACCAACGGGCTGGCAACGCGCGAGTTCATCGTGATAACGGGCGCGCTCATCAACGATCTGGGATTTGTCATGATGAAGAAACAGGGCATGATCAAGGACTATCCGCCGGGCATGATTACTGCGGAAAATATAGCGCTGATCGAAGGAAACATGCCCGCGTTTGAGGAGATCGCCGCGAAGATGCAGCCGCCCAACACGCGGTAGGAGATACGCGACTGCTGGGATAAGTGCGGTTTGGGATTGCGGGTTCCCAGGTCTCAGAAGCGAGACCTGGGGCACCCGATGTTTTGGAATGGACTGACAGCCCTTACCAGCGCAGACCGAGAGTGATGGGGATCAGCTTAGTTCCGGCGCCAACGGTTGCGGTGTTCAGGCCGTTCGGCGCGATGGCCGATGCAGGGCTCATCACATCCAGGTAGCGAGCCTCGGCGAACAGCTTCATGGTTCCGTCGTTATAGACGCCGCCCACTCGGTGCGTGAATCCGCCGCCAATATTGAAGCCGCCCTGGTTGGAGGAGAAGTGGCCTACCACTTCATTCTCCGTGGTGACGCCGCAGTAATAGTACTCGCAGTATTCGGCTTCCTCGGGATCGGTGAAGTTGGTCACCTTGCGATAGAAGCCGCCGCCGCCGGTGATGTAAACGCTGTTGTCGTGCTTGGGAAAGAGATCGATGACCGGGGCTAGGGTGAGCGACCAGATATGGGCGTCGCCTCCGCTGGCGCCCGTCTCGGCGATCAGTGCGCCGGGGAGCTTGTCATCGATGAACTGGTACTCGGCCAGGAGCGAAAAGCGTTTGGAGAAGTGTAATCCGCCGCCGCCAGTGAAGTTGCCGCCCCAGGTGATGTAGTTGCCCGAGCTTCCAACCGGGCCGCTGGCGCCGCCGCCGGCCTCGAATGCGAGGCTTTGGAACATGCCATGGTGGCCGCCCGTGTCCTGCTGGCCACCCGCCGCGCCGCCGCTGGAGCCGAGCGAAGCCGCAGCATCGCGCAGGGCTGGGGCGCCGGATGCCCCATCGTCAAACCCCGGCTGGAGAGCAGCTGAGCTTGACTCGTTGGAGCCGATTTGCGGGTTTGAGCTGATGGTGGGCGCGGACTGGGCGCTTGCAGAGACTGCTACAAGAAGAGCCAGCCCAGAAACAAAGCATGCACGCCGCAAAGGCGACATCGAATGGTCGGAAGACATGTTGTGTAACCTCATTATTCGATTTGGCTTAATTGCGTCCGGGGGATACGCGGGAGTCCGGGCAATGGATTAGACACCAATTGGGGGGCAAAGGTTGCGCTCGGAAATGGGACGGGGGCGCTGAGGAGTCGGCATAATTTCCCACTTATTAGAAATGTGACACTATATTGTTTGAGTGTCACTATCGTTGGAGGGTGGGATTATGGAGGCTCAGGTAGAACTTGAGGCCCGGACGCAGGTCGGCGAAAAAGGGCGTCTGGTGATTCCGGCCGCGATGCGCGAGGCGCTCGGGATCAACGTCGGCGATGCCGTGCATTTACGCGTAGAGGATCACGAACTGCGCATTTCGACGCTGCGAGGGCGGATTCGGCGCGCGCAGGAACGGGCAAGTCGATACGTCAAGCCGGGGACCCTGGTTTCAGACGAGTTGAGCGCGGAGAGACGCGAAGCCGCAAAGCATGAATAGGGCCGTGCTTGACGCTTCCGCTATCCTCGCTGTGATCTTTCGGGAACCAGGCGCAGAGAAGCTGACCGACGAGATACTAGAAACTGCGATCGCAAGCACCGTCAACCTTGCCGAAGTGCAAACCAAGCTCATCCAAAAAGGCTACGATCCGGAGGAAGCGTGGGAGGACGCTCTGATGTTGAAAGAGCCGCCCGAACCCTTCACCGCCGATCAAGCCGAAATCGCCGGCACACTTGTCAGCAAGACGCAGAGCCGCGGACTTTCGTTGGGAGATCGCTCATGCCTGGCGCTGGCGATTGCGCTCAAGGCTCCGGTGTATACGACTGAACAGGCGTGGAGGGACCTGAAACTTGGTGTGCCGATTCATGTGATTCGGTGAAGGCGATAGGTAAAATCTCTTCGTAGAAACGACGAGGCCGGAGCAATTGCTCCGACCTTCATTGCTCGTTACAGATTGCAAGCGATCAGCCCTGAATGTCGAACTGCTCGGGGTGCAGCGTGGCGTCGCTCTTGACCAGGATGTTCTTGCCCACCAGCTCTTCGAATTCGTTGAGCCACGATGCGTTGTTCTGCTTGAGGACCTTCACGGTCTCAGGATTTACGCGGAGAAGAACGTCGGCGCCTTCGAAATGCTTCTTCATCTTGCGCAGCTCGATGTAGATTTCATTGCAGACAGTCGTCGGGCTCTTGACCATGCCGGTGGCCTGGCAAGTGGGACAGGGAACGCTCAACGTCCGCTCCAGCGACTGCTTGACGCGCTTGCGGGTGATGGCGACCAAGCCGAAATCGTTGAACTGGAGAACCTTCGTCGGGGCGCGGTCGGACTTGAGTGCTTCCTCAAGCGCGGCCATCACCTTGAAGCGGTTCTTGCGCTCGTCCATGTCAATGAAGTCGATGACGATGATGCCGCCCAGGTCGCGGAGGCGAATCTGGCGGACGATCTCCGGCACCGCATCGAGGTTGGTCTTGAGGATGGTGTCTTCGAGCCGCGCCGACTTGCCGACATATTTGCCGGTGTTGATGTCGATGGCCACCAGCGCCTCAGTCTGGTTGATGACGATGGAGCCGCCGGACTTGAGCCAGACCTTGGAGCGGAGGGCCTTGGAGATTTCGTCCTGAATGCCGAAGTGCTCGAACAGCGGCACCTCTTTGGTGTACATCTTGACGCGGCGGACGAGCGTTGGCGAGAAGCGGTTGAGGAAGCGGACGATGCGCTCGTAGTCCTCCTGCGTGTCGACCCAGATGGAGGAGAAGTTGGCGCTGACCTGGTCGCGCAGGATGCGCTCGATGAGCGACAGATCGTGATAGATAAGCGCCGGAGACTTGGAACTCTCGGAGCGCTGCTTGATCTCATCCCAGAGATGAATGAGGAAGCGGAGATCGGCGCGGAGTTCCTCTTCCGATGCACCCTCGGCGGCGGTGCGGACAATGAATCCGCCGGAAGCTTCACCACGCTCGCTGACCAGGATCCGCTTGAGCCGGTGGCGCTCTTCGTCGGAGTCAATCTTGCGGCTGACGCCGATGTGCGATACGGTGGGCATGAAGACCAGGAAGCGGCCAGGCAAGGCGATGTGCGAAGTAATGCGCGCGCCCTTCTTGGCAATGGGCTCCTTGGCGATCTGAACCAGAATCTCCTGGCCGGGCTTGAGCAGGTCGGAGATGATGGGCAGATCGGAGGTCTGGGCGGACCGGCGGGTCATGCCGCGGCGCTGGCCTTGGCCACCTTGTGGCCCTGCCTGGCTGCCACGGCCGCCGCGGCGTCCGCGGCCTCCGCGATCACGGCGCTGCTGTGAGTCCTGACCTGTGGCGGGACGGCCATCGGCTGCGGGCTCATCCTCTTCGTCTTCTTCGTCGTCGAAGGATTCGTCTTCGACGCTTTTATCGTCGAAGTTCAATTGGATCTTGTGGTCGAGGTGCGCTTCCTGGAGCAGCTCGCCGAGGTCGCCGGTGCGCAACTGCGCGGGAAGTGTTTCTTCCTCGTAATCTTCAAGATCTTGCTCGTCAGTCTTGCTGTGATGATGGTGCGGAGCGTCGAACTCCTCCTCCTCAATCACCTCTTCTTCGATCAGGCCGGCACCGGGCGCGTACGCGGAAACGGTAGCGACGCTGGCTGTTTTGGCGGCAACGGGCGGTGCTGCCGGGACTGGGGCTTTGACGGGTTCTTCAGTCTTCTTCTTGCCCAGGCCGAAGAGACGGAAACCGGTGGGAGCAGAAGGATCGATGTGGTGCGATGCGGATGCGTCGGAATCAGGCGACGTCGATTCGGACTCTTCGAATTCCAATTCACTGGGGGCAGTTTCGCTTGACGCCGATGGCGATGGACCAGCGGCGTGGGGTTCATCTCCAACTGCTTCGAACTGCTCTACTACCTCGTCCACTGTGTGCTCTGAGACAGATGGCTCGTCCAGCACTTCTTCGTCGTATTGCTCTGCTAAATGGCCGCTCGGTTCAGTGGCAGTTTTGAGGGAAGCTTTCGCGGCTTCTTCAGTGCGCTCGGTGAAGAACTCCTGCTCCTCAACGGCGTCTGGAGCGGCGGAGCTCAACTCGGCCGCATCGGAGAAAACGCCGTGCAACTCCTGATGAGACTCGGCTGCGGGCTCAGGCGGGCGGTTGCGATGGCGGGAGATCGATTCGCCGGGAAGCAGGCCGCTCCCGTCCCACGCCAAGGGCGCTTCTATCAGCGATGCCGGCTTGAAGGAGCTTGCCGGGCGCGGGGGTGCGGCGGGCGCGGACCTCTGTGGTTCATCCTCTGATGTACCGCCGTACTTGCGCAGCGATTCGCCGGGCAGAACAAAAGGTGCAGGCGCGGGGCCCGGGCGCGAGGCGGGCACCTCGGCAGGAGCTTGCCAATTTGAGGTTGAAGTCCTGTCGCCGCCGCCGCTGGCTTGAATGTCGGACGAGCTGCTTCGTTCCAGGGCTGCTGGGGTGTATTCCTCAGCTGAGTCGTCGGCGCCGGACGGCGCGTCTTGCGGGCTGCCTGCTCCGCCACGGCCACCGCGACGGCGGCGGCGTCCGCGCCAGCGCTTGGAGCCGGGATCAGTGGAGTCTTCGCTTGAGGTTTCCGGCTGGCCGGAGGTCTGCGCCGATTCCGAAACCGGTGCTTCCGAGCCTTCATTTGCGGGCTCGACGACGATGCGCCGCTGGCGGTCTTGAGCGCCACCCTGTTTCTGATCGGGCTTCTGGGTTGACCGCTGAGACCGATCTTCGCCGCGCCCGCCATTGCGATCTGCACCGTTGGTGTGGCGAATCTCCCGCGGGGCCTGGTTGCCGCCGGCGACGGCGGCCTTTTCAACTTCGTCGGATTCTTCCTGGTCTTCGAGCTCGAGGAAGTCGGTTACATAAAGGAAGGCGTCGCGTTCCAGGCCCACGTCGACAAAGGCGGACTGCATGCCTGGGAGCACCCGGGTGACGCGGCCGTTGTAAATGGACCCCGCCAGCGTGTACTCGTTTTCGCGTTCGTAGTAGATCTCCGCGAGTTGATCGTCTTCAAGGATTGCCAGCCGCGTTTCATGCGGCGTACTGGAAATACAAATCTCTTTTGCCATCGTACCTTTCCGTCCAGCGGCATTTGCCTGCTGGGGTTTTGGACAAGGGCGGATGGACAGACGCGAGAGCGGAAGGTATGGGGGTTAGCCGATGGGATGACCTGGAACCTGCCTGCCGGTTGGCCGTCCCAGAGGGAGGCGAACCGCGGCGGATGTCTTGCTCAACAAATGGAGCTAGCTGCGCGAAGAGGCGATCCGATTGCAGAGAGTTTGTGGCCAACCTTGCTTTTGGAAACCTGTCGGTTTCCTCCAGCGGGGCCGTTCCAACCGTGGCAGCGGCACGGGCAAACCACGCCAGAACGATTAGCCAAATCTGGCTCAATCCTCTCGCGCATTCCGTGCAATTCCGCTGCGTACGGTCTTCCCGTCTCTGCGTGCTCATGAACCCTTGTCCTGCCGGGCTCGAGATCCATCCGGACCTGGCCGGCTAGCGCGTCTTCCAACTGGAAAACGCTGTAGATGCTTAAACTTGCTCTCTTGCGGGCCGGACTGTTCCGGCGGAGACGCAAGAGGTGAATCAAAGCTTGGAACCCGACCAGCGGCCCACCGGGCCTGAGGCCGGTTTAGTTTACGAAGCGGCGCATACGGACGTTCATCACCGTACCCAGCGCCAGGAACGTAAACAACACCGAAGAACCGCCGTAACTCATTAACGGTAAGGGAATTCCGGTAACTGGCATAAAACCAATGACCATGCCCACGTTGACCGCGATCTGGAAGGTCAACACAGCCACTACGCCCATGATAATCAACGAGCCGGACAGGTCCGCGGCTGTTTGAGCGTTCTGAATCAAACGCATCAATATGAAAAAGTATAGCAGCAGGACGAAAATTGCGCCCACAAAGCCATGTTCCTCGCCGAATGCGGCAAAGATGAAGTCGGCGTGGGGGATGGGGAGAAAGTCGCCCTGGGTCTGGGTTCCCTTGGCCGCGCCCTTGCCCCAGACGCCGCCGGAGCCGACGGCGATTTTGGATTGCAGCAACTGATAGCCGGAGCCCTTGGGGTCGTTGTCAGGGTTGATAAAGCTGGTAAGCCGTTGTTTCTGATAGGGCTTTAGCAGTTTGCCGCTGGACCAGACGCCGGCCACGAGAACGATGCCGCAGGTTCCCAGGATGAACGCCTGCTTGAAGTTGATTCCCCCCAGAAGCAGGCCGGCGATCAGAATGGGCGTGTACGTGAGGGTGGTTCCCAGGTCTGGCTGCTTGAGCACAAGCAGCATGGGAGCTCCGACCAGGGCGAAGGCCTTGAAGATGTCTTTCCAGGTGAGCGATCGGCCGCCGAGGTTGGCGAAATACCGGGCCACGGCGATGATGAGGACCAGCTTGACCCACTCGGAGGGTTGAAAGTGCATGGGGCCGGCTTTGATCCAGCGCCTGGCGCCGAGAACCTTCTGTCCGATTAAGAGGACAGCTATCAAAGCCACGATGCAGACGCCGTAGGCCCATGTCACGAAGTCGATCAACTTGTGGTAGTCGATTAACGAGAAGAAGAACATGGCCACCAGGCCGCCCGCGATCCAATAGATCTGCTTGGTGTGGAAGCCGGTGTATTTGGTGTGCAGCGTGGCGGAATAGATTTCGAGCACGGAGATGGTGCAGAGCAGCAGCACCATGCCCAGCAGGGTCCAGTCGAAATCGCGGAAGCTGAGGATGCGGCGCATGGTTATTGCCCCGCTGTGATGGAGGCGGCTTGCGGCTTGCGGGCGGGCTGAGGCACCTGCGGTGCGGCAGACGCCGCTTGCGCGGCAATGGGATCGTGGTTTTTTACCCTCGCGCCAAAAGGAAGGCGCGAGGATGGGGCACCTAGGCTTTTGGGTTTGGATCGGGTGGAAGTGTCGGATTCGTGGTCTCCGACCCTTGCGCCCAAAAGCGGGCGCAAGGATGGGGCACCCAGGGTCTTGGGTTGGGAAGGGGCGGCCGGTTCGGGCATTTTGCTGGTGACGATCTGGCCGCTACGGTCGATGAGGAAGTTTCCGCCTTGTAGACGGTCGGGTGGAGCGTTCTGCGGCGCGGTCTTTGTCCCGTTGGTGTCGGTGGGAACGGTCCACACCGCGCTCATTTCAGCTGGGGCTGCGGTCTTGGCGGGTTCGGCGAGGTTGTGGGCCAGACGGCGCTGCTTTTCAACGTAGGCGGAGACAATCTGTGCGCCGATGCGGGCGGGATAGAAGCTGAAATTGCCGTTTTGCCAGAGGACCGCGACCACCAGTTCGGGATTGCGGCGTGGCGTCACGCCGACAAACCAGACGTTTGGATTGGTGGATTTGCCCTTGGTTGTCTTGCCCAGCGCTTCGTGGCTCATCAACTGCGCAGTTCCGGTCTTGCCGCCAAAGTCGATTCCCTCAAGATGCGCCGAGCCGGCAGTGTGGAAAGCTCCGGGTTCGGTAACCTCTGCCATACCGTCGGTGACGATGGTCCAATTGTCGGGGTCGATGGGTACGGTTGCATCGCCGGAGCCGGGAAAGCTTTCCACCAGGCCCTTGCGGAAGTCTGGCGTGAGCTGGTCGGGGAAAACGACGTGAGGGCGAACCAGATGGCCGCCGGAGGCAATGCCGCCGATGATGCGCGCCAGTTGCAGTGGCGTGGCTTCCACTGCACCCTGGCCGATGGCAACGTCAAGGGTCTCATCCGGATACCAGCGGTTGTGGTAGTTCTTCATCTTCCATTGCGCGCTCGGCATCAGGCCGGCCTGTTCGCCGGCAAGATCGATTCCCGTCTTCTGGCCGTAGCCGAAGGCGGTGGCGTATTTGGCGATGCGGTCGATGCCCAGCTTGTCGCCGAGCATGTAGAAGAACGTGTCGCAGGAGTAGGGAATCGCGGTATGAATATCGACCGCACCGTGCGTTCTGTCGCAGTGGTGATAAAAGCCGTACGGTCCCCACCCGCCGGGGCAGTTGATATGCATGTCCTGGGCGATGCCTTCCTGCAATCCGGCCACGGACATCATGATCTTGAAGGTCGAGCCCGGTGCGAGCTGCGCCTGGATGGCTTTGTTCATCAAAGGACGGTCGGGGTCGGTGACAAGCTGGTTCCAGTTGGTGCGATTGATGCGGACGGCAAACTCGTTGGGGTCGAAGCTGGGACGGGAGACCAGCGCGAGAATTTCGCCATTGCGCGGGTCCATGGCGACAATGGCGCCGTTGCGGTTGCCGAGGGCCAGCTCGGCGGCGCGCTGCAGGTCGTTGTCGATGGTGAGTTTAAGATCCTGGCCGGGGATGGCATGCTGAATGCCCAGGTAGCCCACTTCGCGGCCGTGGCTGTCGACGACCACATCCCGGGAGCCATCCTTACCGCGCAGCAACTCGTCGTAGGTTTCCTCCACGCCGGCCTTTCCAACCACGTCACCGGGCTCGTAATACGCAAAGCGTGGATTGTTGAGGTCCTCTTCGCTTACTTCTCCCACATAGCCGATGATGTGTGCAGCAAACCCGTCGCGAGGATAAAGCCTGCGCTCCACGTCGATTGTCAGCAGTTCGGGGAGTTCGTTGCGGTGCGAGGCGATGAAGGCGCGCTCGTCGTCTGTGACCTCCGCCTTGATGGGGATGGGCTGATAACCGGGCGCGGCGCGATAACGGCTCAGGGTGGAGCGCAACTGATCGAGATCCAGGTGCAGCCCCTTGGCAATCAGCGGCAGGTCGGCATCCACCTTCTGGTTTTGTTCGCGGATCAGGAAGCAGGAGGCGGAAGGATAGTTGTCGACGACCAGGCGGCCTTCGCGATCAAAGAGCTTGCCGCGCGGAGCAAGCACTGGATCTTTGCGGACGCGGTTTTGCTCTGCCAGGATGCGGTAGTTGTCAGCGCCCAGAATCTGCAGCCGCCACAGGCCCGCTGCAAGCGCCAGCATCATGAGCAGAATGCCGTATTGGACCACCGTCAGCTTCAGGGTGGGGAGCTTCTCTTTGCGGTCGATTCTGTCCTGGTCCATGTTTACTCTTTCAGGATACTGCTATTGTGCGCGCCTCCGGGCTTCAAAAGCCGGTACGTCGGCTCCAGAATTCCCGTGGGCGGATATACTTCCCAACCTGCCGGAGAAAATCCCACGCTCAGCAGGACGCGACGCGATGCTTCATTCATGGGGTGATGCCCTGCGAACAGCGCATTCAATCCGAGCGTTCCAAACGCATGGCCGATGACGGCCTGCGCCGCCTCTCTGGCCAGGCCATGGCCCCAAAATGCGCGGCGCACATAGTAGCCCAACTCGTACACTTGCTCTTTTTCATCGTAAGTACGCAGTCCTGCGCATCCAACGTGCGAGTCGTCATCCAGTAGAAAGACGGGCCAGTATTGAATTCCGCGTTCTTTCATTCGCAAAATTTCATCCGCCAGGCGCGCATGCACAGTTTCCGGCGTAAAAGGGCCGCCCGTAAATACCGTCGTTTCGGGATCGCCCCATAGCTCCATAGCGAGAGGCAGATCGTCTTCTCTCCAGCAACGGAATCCGAGACGGCGGGAAGTCAGAAAATAATCCATACTCATTTCCGATTGATCGCGCTCGCTGCCAATCCTCGACTCTCAGGCAATGTTTGATGAATCGGCCATGTGAGCGGTCGATCGAGAAGTATGTCCCGCAGCGGCTAAAGCCGGATTCATTTTGCACCGTTTTTCGGCACGACTGAAGTCGTGCCCTAAAAGGAAACTACTTTCCGTGGAGGGTGCAAGTTGTTGATTTCACAAGAAAGCTATTTTTGTGGCGGATTTCGTTCCGTCCCTACAGGACGGAGGGTCTTTTGCTCAACGCTGACCCAGGACTGCGCTGCGCTTGTCCTGGGCTATTTTCGCTTTCTCCCTCCGGGAGAATGGACATTGGCTGTTTTGCGCTTGTCCTGGGCTATTTTCGCTTTCTCCCTCCGGGCGAATGGACATTGGCTGTTTTGCGCTTGTCCTCGGTTATTTTCGCTTTCTCCCTCCGGGCGAATGGACATTGGCTGTTTTGCGCTTGTCCTCGGTTATTTTCGCTTTCTCCCTCCGGGAGAATGGACATTGGCTGTTTTGCGCTTGTCCCCGGTTATTTTCGCTTTCTCCCTCCGGGAGAATGGACATTGGCTGTTTTGCGCTTGTCCTGGGTTATTTTCGCTTTCTCCCTCCGGGAGAATGGACATTGGCTGTTTTGCGCTTGTCCTCGGTTATTTTCGCTTTCTCCCTCCGGGCGAATGGGCATTGGCTGTTTCATCCCTCGTGGGTCGGCGAAGCCGGTGAATGACTGTTACAAAACTTGCGAATTTAGCATTCACCAGACACTGTCTGACCTCTAAACCCTGGTCCCTAATCCACCAGTCCCTATTCTCCAGTCCCTCAGTCTCTAATCTGCAAGCGGTCAAGAAGTGGAAACAGGATCAAGGCGATGAGCGAGTTGCCAATGGCCGTAAAAAGTGCCGTGAACCAGCGCCATTCCAGATCGAGGCCGAGCAAAATGCGTGAGACAAAGACAACGAGGGCGCTCGACAGCAGCGAAAGCAGGAAATTCATGACCAGCCGGATGGTGTGGTTTTCCACGTCGATGCGCACGCCGATTGAGGCTGCAAGGAAGCCGACCATGGTCTTGGCAACGCCGTTGACGCCGATGGCGTGGTGCGAAAGCGCATCCTCAAACAGGCCCATTCCTGCGCCCATCAGAGTGCCCTGAATGGGACTGCGGCGGTCAAGCGCGAAATAGACGGTGACAACCAGAGGCAGATCGAACCACGCGTAAGGACCAAGCACGCGCGGAAGCCAGGCCTGCAGTACCAGCGCAGCGAGCGGCACCAGGGCGTAAGCCAACATGGGATAGCGGCGAACTTCTGTGGTGTGGCGCTGCTCGGTAGCAAGAAGGGGCACGGGCTAGTTGCTCCTTCCTGGCTGGTTGGCTTGGGGTGGTGTCGCTGGGGGCGGGCTTGTTTGGGGAGGCGATTTCTGCGGCCGGTCTGGCTTCGGCTGGTCTGGCTTCGGCTGCTCTGACTGCGGCTTTTTCTGCGGCTGCCGCGCGGGCTTTGTGGAAGGCCTGGGTTGCACAGGTTTTGCAGCGGAGTCGGGTTCGGCGTCCTGCGTGGTTGCGTCGGGAGCCGCCCCAGCCCCTGGTGTCGAGCCGGCGCCGGGCGTGAAGCGGTCTGGATGCAGCGCCTGGGGCGGGTGCGCTACCGGGTTGGGGTTGGAGGTGTCGAGAAGCGGTTGCTGATCGGGAGGCAGCTTGGGATCAATGAGGCTGGGCAGACGCTCGGCGTTAATCTGCGAGGCGCGCTGCTGCTCCTTGATTGCGGCTGCCTCCGCCCCTTTCTCCGCCTCGCTGGTGGCCAGATCCTGCTGCTGCTGAGGGCTGAAGCGGGGCTCGGTGGAGGTGATGACCAGGACCTCATCGAGCCGGTCAAGATGCGCGGCTGGGGTGATTAGGACGTTGATAAACCCGTCGCGGCCGGGGTCGGGATCGTCAACCACCTTTTCGACCGTGCCGACGGGAAGGCCACGCGGAAATATTTCGTCACCGCCGGCGGTGAGCACCTTTTCACCCGCCTTGATTCGCTGATCCTTGAGGATGTCGACAATCTGGGGCTGCCCGATGGAGTTGCCGCGCAGAATTCCGCGAATGCGCGTGGTTTCAAGAATCACGCCCGCGCCGCTTGACTGATCGTTGATGGCCAGCACCTGAGAGGAGTGGGGAAAGGCGTCGCGAATCTTGCCGACGATGCCGTCGGGAGTGATGACGGCATTGTCGCGGGCCAGGCCATCGGCGGAGCCCTTGTCAATGTAAAAAACGCGAGACTGCTCGCTGCCGCTGGAGCCGATGGCTTGCGCGACAACCGTCTTGTAGATGTACTTCTGCTGGAAATTGACCAGTGCCTGCAGGCGCTGGCCCTGCTTGGCATCTTCAAGCAGCGCGGCCTGCTCCAGACGCAGGCGATCGATGGTCTTCTGCAGGTCCTGATTCTGCTGGCGGACGTTATGCAGGTCAATATAGTTTTGCCACAAGTGTGCGGCGCCCAGCTTGGAGGAGTGAATGAGCCTCTCGGGCGGCGAGACCAGCGCCTGCGCCCAATAGCGGATGAGGCGGACCCCGGAACTGTCGCCGGCATCGAGCCTGCTTCGTCCATCGGAGGTGCGGCGCACCTGCACGGCCAGGCCGATAATCTGCGCGAGCAGGATGGCCAGCAGCACGACGAGATTTCGATAGCGGGCGAAGAAGGATTCCATAAGAGCAGGGGTCAGGGGTTAGGGGTTAGGGTTCAGAACACGGCGCCGGTCGAAGCTTCTGTGGCAGCCTTAAACAGTTTCCGCATCAAGCTGCCATGAGAGCGTCACGCCGGGCAACTGACCCCTGATCCCTGTCTTTTCAATCGATCTTGATCTTGCGCAGCAGGCGGAAGTCGGAGAGCATTTTGCCAGTGCCGAGCACCACCGAGGCTAGCGGATCGTCGGCAACGGAGACAGGCAGGCCGGTTTCCTCGCGGATGCGCTTGTCGAGGTTCTTGATGAGCGCGCCGCCGCCGGTGAGCACAATGCCGCGATCGGAAATGTCCGCCGAAAGCTCAGGCGGTGTGCGTTCCAGAGCCACGCGGATTGCATTGATAATGACGGCGATGCACTCCCCGAGAGCTTCGCGGATTTCGCTGTCGTCGATGGTGATGGTTTTGGGCACGCCTTCAATCAGGTTGCGGCCCTTGATCTCCATGGTGATGGGCTTATCCAGCGGAAAGGCTGAGCCGAGTTCGATCTTGATGGCCTCTGCCGTGCGCTCGCCGATAAGCAGGTTGTACTTGCGCTTGAGGTAATTGGTGATGGCCTCATCCATCTGGTTGCCGGCCATGCGCACGGAACGGGAATAGACGATGCCGGAGAGGGAAATAACGGCAATGTCGGTGGTGCCGCCGCCGATATCGACCACCATGTTGCCGGATGGCTCGGTAATGGGCAGGCCGGCGCCAATGGCCGCAACCATGGCCTGCTCGACGAGATACACCTCGCTGGCCTTGGCGCGATAGGCGGAGTCTTCAACGGCGCGCTTTTCCACCTGGGTAATCTCTGAAGGCACGCCGATGACGATGCGCGGATGCACCAGCATCTTTCGGTTGTGGGCCTTCTGGATGAAGTAATTGAGCATCTTCTCGGTAACTTTGAAGTCGGCGATGACGCCGTCCTTCATGGGCTTGATAGCGACGATGTTGCCGGGCGTGCGGCCCAGCATCTCCTTGGCCTCCTTGCCGACAGCTTCCACCTCGCCGGTATTCTTGTTGATGGCCACAATGGAGGGCTCGTTGACGACGATGCCCTTGCCGGCCGCGAAGACCAGGGTGTTGGCGGTGCCAAGATCGATGGCCAGGTCGCTGGAAAACATGCTGAAGAGCGAGCGCAGGCCGTGCGACCGCGAGGAGCGGGATGGATAGCCGTTCAATGACATCGGAAAATGGAGTCTACCTCACTGCATATTGTACGGCCAGCGAGCGGGAGCCGTAATTGGAGGTTTTCAATGAGGGCAGCGCCTTATCCCAATGCGGTAAACTCAGGTGTTTCCCGGTTTGGCACGGCCCTTTCTGGCTGCTCCGGTTTTTCCATCACTTTTCGAGGTATCCAAATGAGCAATACGATCTATCAGAATTTAATTGGCGGCAAGTGGCTGCCGGCCCAGAGCGGCAAAACCATCCTGAATCTGAACCCGGCGGATCATAGCGATGTGGTGGGTGAGTTTCCGGCCAGCGGAGCGGAGGATGTGGCATTAGCCGTGGCCGCGGCAAAGAAGGCATTTGCAACGTGGCGGCTGGTTCCGGCGCCCAAGCGGGCGGAGATACTGATGCGCGCCGGGCAGTTGCTGCAGCAACGCAAGGAGCAGTACGCACGCGACATGACGCGCGAAATGGGCAAAGTGCTGGCCGAGACGCGCGGCGACGTGCAGGAAGCGATCGACGAAGCTTTCTATGTGGCCGGCGAGGGACGGCGGCTGTTCGGGCAGACGACGCCGAGCGAATTGCAGAACAAGTTTGCCATGAGCGTGCGCATGCCGGTGGGCGTGGTGGGGATGATCGCGCCGTGGAATTTTCCGATGGCGATTCCCAGCTGGAAGCTTTTTCCGGCGCTGGTTTCGGGCAATACGTGCGTCATCAAGCCGGCGGAAGATACTCCGCTCTCGACCTATAACCTGGTGCAGACCCTGGTGGATTCGGGTCTGCCGCCGGGCGTGGTGAACATTGTGAGCGGCCTTGGCCCGGATGCGGGCGCGCCGCTGGTGGAGCACAGGGATGTTCGCGCAATCAGCTTTACCGGGTCGAGTGAGGTGGGCTCGCTTGTGGCTCAACGCGCGGCGGCAACGTTCAAGCCGGTGTCGCTGGAGATGGGCGGCAAAAACGCGCAGATCGTGATGGACGACGCGAATCTGGAACTGGCTTTGGACGGCGCGCTGTGGGGCGCGTTCGGGACAACCGGGCAGCGCTGCACGGCGACCAGCCGAATTTTGCTGCAGAAGGGAATTGCGGAGAAGTTTACCGCCGAGTTTGTGGCGCGGGCGAAAAAGCTGAAAGTGGGTAGTGGGCTGGATGAGTCGATCGAAGTGGGACCGCAAGTGAATGAGAGCCAGATTGCGACTTCGAAGAAGTATGTGGAGATCGCGCTTGCCGAGGGGGCGAAGTTACTGACGGGCGGCCATCCTTTAACTGACGGGAGTTATGCCAACGGCACGTTCTTTGAGCCGACGGTTTTCGCCGGAGTTACTCCGGCCATGCGCATAGCGCGCGAAGAAGTATTCGGACCGGTGGTAAGTCTCATCGAGTTTGAAACGTTTGAGGAAGCAATTGAAATTGCTAACTCCATCGACTATGGGTTATCGACGGCGCTCTATACGAAGAATGTGAATCGCGCGTTCACCGCGATGCGGGATCTGGAGGCGGGAATTACTTATATCAACGCTCCTACCATCGGCGCGGAGGTGCATTTGCCTTTCGGCGGCGTGAAACAGACAGGCAATGGGCACCGCGAAGGCCTGGGCTCCATCGACTTTTACACTACGTGGAAGGCGGTGTATGTGGATTACTCCGACAAGCTGCAAAGGGCGCAGATCGATAATGCGGAGTGAATGATTGACCGAATCGAATAATCTGGAGCTTACTTTATGCAAGATCGATGGTACGGAGATCATCGGGATTTGATCAAATGGGGTACGCTCCTAGAACTCGCTGCCAGGTATCATGCCAAACATATCCTTCAAGTTCTCTACTACCGGAAAAACACATGGGCTCAGATTGAAGTTGGCGGAACGAATGTGGATATCGCCTCGGAGGTCATTCAGCACTTTCGGGATGTGAACTCGATCCGCAGTCTCGGCGGCTCACTCCCCATCGAAGTACTGAACGAAGAATTCGAGAACCGTGGCAATTATCTTAAAGCTGTCACCTCCGCAATCCAGGCCAGAGCCGCTTGCCCGGGAATTGTCTTTCTCGATCCCGACACAGGCCTCGAACCTCCAAGCGGAAAATATGGTCCGACCCACGTACTCAATAGCGAGCTTAGATATATATGGGCTTCTATGTCTTTGGGAGACATCTTGGTGTTTTACCAGCACAAGACAAACAAGAATGGCGATCCATGGATTCAACCGAAGATGGATCAGTTCGTCAAGGCACTTGGCATTCAGCCTGGTTGTGCGAAGCATGCCTATGCGCCATTGATCGCTAGGGACGTGGCTTTCTTTTTTGCAGAGAAGGAATAGATTTCCTTCCGGGACATTTCGCGCTAGAATCTCTTCATGCCGCATACTTTCGAGGAAGTCCGACAAATCGCATACGAGTTGCCAAAGGATCAGCGCATCCTGCTGGCCACTTCGCTTTGGGAGAGTGTGGACAGTGAGGAAAGCGAGGCAACCGAGGCCGAAATCGACTCTGCCTGGGATGGGGAAATTGCCCATCGAGTGACCGAGATCAAGGCCGGGACTGCCGTGACTTACTCCCTCGAAGAAGTTGAGGAGGATTTGCGGGCTATCGTCGGTCCGTGAAGACCCTTCGAATCCACGAAGGCGCGCGTCGCGAGGTCAATCTGGCAACGGTTAGGTACGCCGAAGGCAGCATGCCTGTGGGTCGAAAGTTTCGAGCCGAGTTGTTGTCCGCACTTTCGAGGGCTGCGACCGACCCTGGCCGTTATCCCTCTTATTTGCATGGTACCCCGCGAATCCTGCTCAGGAAATTTCCGTACTTCATCGTATTTTTCGATTGGCAGGACGAGGTTTATGTTGTTGCCGTGGCTCATGCCAAGCGTCGTCCCGGCTATTGGCGAAGGCGAGCCTGAATCCACGTGGAAGGCGGTGTATGTGGATTACTCCGACAAGCTGCAAAGGGCGCAGATCGATAATGCGGAGTGACCTCTCATTCAGCAGAGGAATGAATAACGCGAGGACGCTTCCCTCAGGGGCTAAAGCCCGCGGTCGTCTCGTGAGTTTGCGGCACGACTGAAGTCGTGCCCTGACACTTCTTGCCCCTGTTGGCTGGTTTCTCACCAAGCTGGGAAGTGGCGCCATTACAAGCTCCGTTGGCTTACTGAGAGTTTCCTTGGTTCATCTCTTCCACTGCGCGTACAGGATCGCGGCGCCTTTGCGCCTGAGGGAGCACATGGCGTTCAGGTCGCACTTGTAGTGGACGTTTGCGGGGACGTCCTGCCACGCTGCCGAAGTGTCTCCCGCGATGAGCTTGCCGACGACCAAGAATTTTCTGGTGCTGGTTTCGACGATTCCACGAGAGGGGTCATAGCCGACTAATTCGTCGTCTCCCTCGATGGCGAAAGCTTCGATCGCCGGCTGTGCTTTCTGCTTTGCCTTTTTTCGGGGAGCAGGGGTCTTTTCGGCGGCTGATGCGTTGGCAGCCGCGGTGTCAGCGGCCGCAATCGTATCCGACTGGCGCTTCAGTAGCGCATCCTGCTCTTCCAGCGTGGGAAAATTCGATGTAAAGCTCCAGGAAGCAGTGTGTTGGTAAGCCTGATTTGAACAAGGGAAGTTTCCCTGCGAACTTATCGTGGAGCTTTTCCCGTCCGCGCCGATGTCACTCTGAAAGATATCCTGGCCGTATTCCCGCTTTAGTTCCTGAGCCTCCGCCTGGGCAATATCGAAGCCTTGCGCTATCTGGTCTGTGGTGGCGTCGCCTGTACTCCCGGTTGCGGCCTGCGGCCCTGCATTGAGAGCGGCAGCCTGTTTGGGATCGAACTTCAACACGATGGTCTTGTCGCACAAAGTTGAGCCGGCGGAATCCTTGAGCTGGATATCGAACGAAACCGGACGCGGCGAGTTGCTCACCGCAAGCGCAAATTCGGCATGCCGCAGAGGGTCGCTTGGTTCCAAAACCAGTTGGTAGTCAAGCTTATCTGCCCACTTCACCGCAAGACGGCCCGTCAGTCCGTCGGCGCTGGAGGTCACTGGTCCCAGTGCGGCAGCCTCATGTCGATTGCTCCGTTGCCAGGCGATCGCTGCAATCACGGTTCCGAGCAGAAGTCCGAGCCCCACAGCGATCACGGCGTAGAGGTAGATTGAGTTCGTGGCGGATTTGAGGGGTTCATCGGCGAGCGGCTGCGGAGCAGCGTCACTCTCAACGCCGCCTGGCTGCTGTTGGCTGCCGATGGCGGCCTCTCCCGGGTGATCCAACTCGGCAGCAGCTTCTTTCCCGGTGGTGGGTTCCTGCTCGATTTCGACTGTCATTTGGAGCGTTTCCTTTCCCGGCGGTCCGTCTGGCGGTTGTTGCCAGCTCACGACTCACTTAAGTTCAAGCCTCCGTATCCGGCGCGTTGGGCCGGCCCTTTCTTACCTCGTCATCCTCGCAATCGCCTTTGCGCTTCCGTGGACCAGAATGCATTTGCCTGACTCTTCACAGCGGTAGTGGACAGTAAATGGGAAGTCCTGCCAGGGGATGCTGTCGTTATCGCCCGCAGCGGGGTCGAGTGCGAAGTTGCTCCCCTCGTAAGTTTCAACGGTTCCCTCAGCCTGGTCGTAGCTGGCCACGGTAAGATCCCCTTCGATCCCCACAAAGAATGATCTGGCTGCCGCTGGCGCACTCGGAATATCCACCACGGCGGACGGCGCGGGAGCCGGCGCGCGAGGCGCGGGCGGGTTGGGAGAGACATAGGGCCGGCGGACGGCCGATTCACGAATCACGGAAATCTGCTTCACGGGCAAAACTTTGGGTACGCTCTGTGTCTGTTTCACTGCGGGAGATTTCCTGGTGGATATAAGGCTTACCGGTTTCGGCAGCGGAGTGGCGGCCATGGACTTCTTCTGTTTCTCAAGCTGGCTGACCAGGGACGGAGCGGGCAGAGCACTCGCGGCCGGCAAAGGAGCGGGGCTGGAAGGATGCGCGCTGGCAGTGGGGGAAGGCTTTGGTGAAGCGGCAGGATGAGCGCGGCACCCGATAAAGGCGATCACTGCCACAATCACCAGCCCTAGACCAGCGATGGCAGCCGTATAGCCTCTGCTTGAGCTTGCCGATCCCCTCTTGAGGCCGGCAAGTGCATGCGGGTGATAAACCGCCGAACTTCCCGGTCCAGGCGAATGCTGGGAAATATCCTGCTGCATCAGACTGCGCTCCTTGGGCGTAAATCCGCGGTCCCTTTTAGGTTCCCAAGGCGATTGGACCATCCTTCCGTGTTACCGGCAATGCGTCCAAAGAGTTATAGGCGTTGGTATTTAGTGACAAGAGAGATAACACTTTGGGTGCCTTTTGTACCGTGAATGCTACGGCTTGTCTTCCAGCACATCGCGGAGCGCGAAGCTGATTTGAAGGCGCGTCACGCCGGGAGACGCGAAAGCTCATTCTGGTGCAGGCGGCCGTAGTCGTCGATGCCCGCGACGCGGACCACCACCATTTAGTCGTACTGGCCGGCCATCAGGTGGCAACTGACAATTCCCTTCGATTTGCGGATGGCGGCTTCGAAGGCCGCCAGAACCGGAGCCGACTGGCGCTCCGGCGCTGGGTTTCCGGAACCGGGCGCGTATCCTGTTGAGACAGGAGACTGCGATGATCATTGGTGTTCCCAAGGAGATCAAGGACAACGAGGCCCGGGTTGCCGTAACTCCGGCAGGCGTGAAGGCTCTTACTGAGGCCGGGCATACGGTGCTGGTCGAGACCGAGGCTGGCGCGCAGTCCGGCTTTGACGACGCTGAGTACCAGAACGCCGGCGCGGAGATTGTGGGCGAGGCCGGCTACGCCTGGGGCACCGCCGACTTGGTGGTGAAGGTGAAGGAGCCAATCGAGAGCGAGTATGTGTTTTTTCGCGACGGGCTGGTACTGTTTACCTATCTGCACCTGGCGCCGCTGCCGGGACTGACCGACGAACTGCTCAAGAAGAAGGTCATCGGGATTGCGTATGAGACGGTGCGCGACCGCCAGAACACGCTGCCGCTGTTGACGCCCATGAGCGAGGTTGCCGGGCGCATGAGCGTGCAGGTGGGGGCTAGCTATCTTGAAAGGGAACGCGGCGGGCGGGGGATTTTGCTGGGCGGGGTTCCCGGCGTGGCGCCGGCCAACGTGACCATCATCGGCGGCGGCGTGGTGGGCACCAATGCGGCCAAGATCGCGCTGGGATTTGGCGCCAAAGTGACGCTCGTTGACGTGAGCATGAACCGGCTGCGCGAACTGGACGACATCTTTGGTGGGCGGCTTTATACGCTGGCTTCGAACAGCTACAACTTGGCGCAGGTCACGAAGGAAGCCGATCTTGTGATTGGCGGCGTCTTGATTCCAGGCGCAACGGCTCCGAAGATTGTGACGCGGGCCATGGTCTCGCAGATGAAGAAGGGCGCGGTGATTGTGGATGTGGCCATCGACCAGGGCGGCTGCGTGGAGACAGCGCGGCCGACCTCGCACTCCAACCCCAGCTACAAGGTGGACGGCGTGGTGCACTACTGCGTTACCAACATGCCGGGCGCGGTGCCGCATACTTCCACGCTGGCGCTGACTAACTCGACCTTCCCTTATCTGTTGCGCATTGCGAATCTGGGCGCGCGCGAGGCGCTGAAGCTGGACCCAGGGTTGGCCGAGGGCCTGAATACATGGGAGGGCGTGCTGACCCATCGCGGCGTGGCCGAAAGCCAGCAGCGGGAGTGGACGGCGGCGGCGAGCGTGATCGGCTGAATAGTAAAGGTCGCCATCGAGACTCGACGAGCCCTCGGCGGCAAGCGCTATCTCCAGATTCTATTCTGTCTCACCGACGACGCGATATTTGCGTGTTGTCCCGTCTGGAAACAGAAACTCGTACTCCAAATTGCTGTCGACTGATGATTGGGGCGAATCCGTGCCGACGACTTTTGCTTTGTAGTCGCCCCTTCGGAGAACGAGTTCAAGATCGTCTTTACTATTGAGATCAAATTTCTTGCCATCGATCACCACATCGAGGTGCAGTTTAAATGAGCAACGGATCAAACTTGAGGATCCCCTGCACTCGTTGATCAGGTGCGAGGCCTGCACATGGACAGCAATGGTGTAGTCTTCGGGTTTTGGCTTCGCCCAGGACGCGGCGGGCACCAGCAGCAGAACGGCAAACAAAGCTTTCTTCATTGCTTTCTCCAACCTTCCCGATTGTAATCCCGCACTAGGGGCGCAAAGGGCAACAGTATTGAAGGAGACTACCTTGCGCGGTTGACTGGAACCAAGTGCGCCGGCGATTGCCGTAGAATGGGGCTTCGATGGGAGGCATTCATGGAGCGGCGTCAATTTCTTGCGGCATCGGTTGCGGCATCGGCTATGGCAATGGCGGGGGAGGCTATGGAGGCGCAGGTGGGACAGTCGGTTTCGGCGCGCGAGTTCTACCATATGCGGCGCTATGCCCTGCAATCAGGGCCGCAGACCAAGCTCACTGAAAGCTACTTTGGCGATGCGCTGATTCCGGCGTTGGCGCGCGTGGGCATGGGTCCTGTTGGTGCGCTGCGCGTGGAGATTGGGCCTGAGACACCCGTCTTTTATCTGCTGATTCCGGGTTCGTCTGTCCAAGGGCTGGCGGAACTGGATCTGCATCTGGCTGAAGATGCGGCCTTCATGAAAGATGCAGCTCCGTTTTGGAATGCGACTGCGGCGGCGCCAGCGTTTGAGCGGGTGGAGAGCTCGTTGCTGGTGGCGTTTCAAGGCTGGCCGAAGCTGACTCCGCCGGCGGCTGCTGCGACAAAGGGCAAGCGCATCTTTCAACTGCGCACCTATGAAAGTCCCAGCAATGGCGACCACGTGCGCAAGGTGGAAATGTTTCACTCCGGCGAGTTTGAAATCTTTTTGAAGGCCGGGTTTCATCCCGTGTTCTTCGGCGATACGCTGATCGGTTCGCGTGGGCCAAACCTGACCTACATGCTGAGCTTCGCTGATCAGGCAGAGCTGGAAGCGAAGTGGGAATTGTTCCGCAACGATCCGGATTGGAAAAAGCTATCGACCAGCCCGCGGTTCGCTTCGGATCAACTGGTGACTAACATTACCAATCTGATTTTGAGTCCGCTGGGGTGTTCGCAGATCTGAGAGCGGCGAGTCAGCAAGCCTGCGAGTCGGCGAGTCAGCAAGCCCGCCAGTCGGCGAGTCGGCGAAGTGGCGGGACAGCCTGACGCCTATGCGTTTTTGTCGAGTTTGCATTGGCGCATGCTGGCAAACAATTCGGCCTGTTTCGCGAGCTTGCTGGTCACCGTGGCTTGATCTACTTCGAGCGACCAGTTTCCACGTTCATGCGTGCCGCCGAGCAGCACGCCGTCATGCCGAGAGAACATGTAAGTGTCTTCCCAGATTGTTGCGTAGGTGACCTCGGGCTGCGGCAACAGAATGGTCAGTTGCCCGCGCAAGGGGATCAGGTCCGCATCGTTGAACAGGGCCTTGGCGCCTAGACCGGTGCAGTTGAACACGAGCTTCTGCTGAAGCGCCTGTATCTCGGCCGGGGTTCTGATTTCTCCAACGACAAACTTTCCGCCGGCGATGCGAAAGTCGGTCATCAGCGCGTTCAAAAACATCGGCGGCTCGATCAGCATGCTGTCCCATTGCCGGCAGAACTTGTCGCCGAACGGATGTTCACCCTGTTTGAGCACCTTTGCCTCAGGAAGCAGCCCATCGGTGGCGTTGTCTGCCGTTGGTTTGCCTGCGGAATCAGGCGGCGAATGGTCTTGCGTGAAGGGGTGATTGCTTAACGAGTAGTTGCGCATCCAGCGCATGCCGTAGCGCGGGTCGGTCATGATCTGAAATCGCTGATATGCGAATTTGCAGGCGAAGATAAATTGGTCCGTGAACCCCTGCGTCAGCTTGTCCGAATCGTCGAAGACGTTCACCGGGCCCCATTGTCCGCCGGCGATATTGGATGTGGTATCCGGCGGCAGGGCCTTGGTGTAAATCGTCACTTCGAAGCCTTCGTCCTGCAGCATGCGCGCCGTGGTCAACCCAATCACGCCTGATCCAAGCACGGCGACTGACCCCACATGCCCGGGCGCGCCCAGGTCAACCGCCAGCTTCGAGCTGCCCCAGCTCAGCGTGATTCCGCCGCCGCCGTGCCCGTAGTTGTGCACCACCGCCGTATCGCCGATCTGCTCCCGTTCAACGCGAAATCCCGATGGCCGGTAAGGACGCAGACCGACGACAGATCTGATTACACGGTCCCGCGAGACGCGCACTGGCGGCAATCGGCATGGATTGTCGGGCAGGTTTTCCGGCGCCATGGCCGCGGGCAGTGTGGACGTCAGAGGCTTCCGCATGCATCCGGAGATTCCGAGAGCCGTAGCGAGCGACGCGGCGGCCATGGGGGCTTTATGGAGAAAATCACGCCTATCGATTTCGCCCTCCTGGGTACCGCGGATGGGCTCTATCTTTTCACAAACAAAGGCCTAGCGTTTAGTTCTGACCCAAATCCTGGTTGTGGCGCCAGCGGACAGCCAGATGGCGCATCAGTATTCTGTTGACATAAATTACTAATAGGCATATATCTAATAGCAATATGGCGAAGCGTTCAAGTTCGAGCATGGAAGTGCTTCTCGGCCTGCTGGCGATTGAATCCATGTCGGGCTACGACTTGGGAGTGAGCATCCGGGCCTCGGTGGGGCATATATGGAACGAGAGCTATGGGCAGATTTATCCGAATCTGAAGAAGCTGGCGGCGGGCGGATTTGTGACTTCAAAGACAGAGCGGCAAAAGGGCAAGCCGGACCGGCGCATTTACTCCGTCACAAAGAAAGGGCTGGAACGGCTGACAAAGTGGCTGGCTGTTCCGCCGCAGCCTGAAATCGCGCGCAACGAGTTGCTGCTGAAGCTGTTCTTCGGCCCGCAAACATCGCTGGACGTTCTGATTGCGCACGTGGAGCGCATGGTTGAACGCGAACAGGCGGTGCTGAACGAGTTGATGCGGCTTGAGAAAGAGGTAATTCCGCAAAACCAGCAGTATCCGGGTGTGCCGTATTGGAAGATGGCCGCGCGGTTTGGACAGATGGAATTGGAAGCGCACCTGCGCTGGGCGGAAGAGACGTTGAAAGAATTGCACAAGATGGCCGGGAACCAGCGGAGTGACCGAGAGACCCGCAAGGAGAAGAAACATGCTGGCAAGTGAGGGGTTGGTGATGGCGCAACCGAAAGCAATCGAGAGCTCGAAGCAGATCGCGTCGTGGGGGCATTTCGCGGGGTTTATGGCGATCATGGTTGGCATGGTGGCGATGGGATTTTATGTGCAGCATGCGGCGGGTAGCGCCAGCGCGGGCGGCGGTGGGCAGCTCGCCGGACATGCCAGCGCAATACCGATCTACCTGGTTGCGGCGGTCATGGACTGGGCTCTGCTTTACTACTGCTGGGTGGGCGTGCATCATCGCGAGGGAACGCTGAAGACGCTTTCCGGCGGGCGCTGGACGACGTGGAAGAGTGTTGCTGTTGATCTGGCCATTGCGCTGCCGTTCTGGCTGCTGTGGGAGGGCGCAGCATACGGCGTGCATTGGCTGCTGGGGCCAAGCAGCGCAAAGACCGTGGATAGCCTTCTGCCGCGGAGCCTGATCGAGATTCTGTTGTGGATTGGGGTTTCAATCACAGCGGGCGTCTGCGAGGAGATGGCGTTTCGCGGGTATCTGCAGAAGCAGTTTGAAGCGCTCGGCGGGGGTGTGGTTGTGGCGGTGCTGGCGCAGGGAGTGGTGTTCGGTATCGTGCATTCCTATCAGGGCTGGAAGAACACAATCGTGATCAGCGTGCTGGGAATCCTGTTTGGAGCGCTGGCGGCGTGGCGCAGGAATCTGCGGGCGAACATGGTTGTTCATGCGTGGGCGGATGTGTGGGGCGGATGGCTGGGGATCGCGGTGTTCAAGTAACGCGTCTTCGAGCGCCAGATTTGTCGATCCCAGGCCTCAAAAGCGAGATCCTTCGACAGGCTCAGGACAGGCTCTGGGGCACCCTGCACGAGAAGCAGCGAGGGCAGTTGCAAGCATCAAGGGACCGGCAGGGGCTAAAGCCCGGCCTCCCCTTTTGCTCGTTGCTGCACGACTGAAGTCGTGCCCTGTTACAAGGCAGAAGTGTGTTGACCGTTTAAGCTACTCGCCTGAACAAAGTTGATATTCATCATTTCCATTTTCCGCCGGCAGATTGCGCTCCGCACTATAATCGGCGCATGGCTTTTGGCGGCGATCCACGGAGGCGATCGGTTGTTCTGCTTACGGGCGGCGTGGTGTTGTTCTTCGCCGTGCTCGGCACCCTGCAGTGGTTCAACACGTCCAGCGTGCGCTTTCTGAATCCGGAGACTTCCGGAGAGACACTCGCATTTACCGGGCTCACGGTGCTGGTTTTCCTGCTGCTCCTTGTGCTGCTGATGTTGCTGCTGCGGAACATCCTCAAACTGTACGTGGGGCAATCGAGCAGCGCACTGGGAGCGCGGCTGCGCACCCGGATGGTGCTGGGCGCAGTGTTGATCGCGCTGACTCCGGCGGTCTTCATGTTCCTGTTCAGTTTCAACCTGATGAACCGCTCCATCGACCGCTGGTTTTCGCCGAACACATCGGAGTTGCGTGTTGACTCGACGCGCGTGGTGCTGGAGCTGGCGCAATACGTGACGGACAATGCGCGGGTGGAGGCGGAGTCGATTGCGGCATCGGGAGCGCCAGACCTGGATGCGCCCCAGTTGCAGGATGCGCTGGGTTCACACCGGATCACGCTGGGCGAGGGGTTTGCTGTTGTTTATGGGAAGGACCTGAAGAAGATTGCCAGCTTTCAGGCGCCGGTGGAATCGAGCCAGGCAACGCTGCTGCCGTGGCTGCCGGAGAAGAACGAAGCGGGAAACCTGGTGGGGGCGGCAGTACCGTTGCGCGGGCCGCTCTCGGCTAACCTGCTCTCCGCGGCGCGGCGCGGGGATGAAGCAGAATTCAGAGTGGCGGGACAGGAATACGCGCTGGGAATGGGAGCCACAGCATCGGGCAAGGTGGTGGTTGTCGCGCTGCCCATGCCGAAGGGCTTGAGCCAGACGGTAACGAGCATCCGTGCAGGGGCCGACCAATACTGGGCGTTATTCCGGTCGCGCAACCGCATTCGAACCACGTTCATCCTTCTTCTGCTGCTGATCACGGTATTCATATTCTTCTCGAGTGTGTGGCTGGCGCTGTTCTTGTCAAAGCAGATTACCCGGCCCGTGGAAGCGCTGGGCGACGCGATGGACGAAATTGCGGACGGCAAGTACGACCATCGCGTGTCACTGCTGGCGACAGGGGAGATGGGCGACTTGGTGCGCGCCTTCAACCACATGGCGGCAGATCTGGAGACGAGCAGATCTCTTGCGGACAGCTCTTCCGCGCAACTGACCGCAGCCAGCCAGGCGATCGAGGAACGGCGGCGCGAGCTGGAAACGATTGTAGAGACGATTCCCAGCGGGGTGGTCACGCTTGATGGATCGGGTACAGTGTTGCAATCGAATCGCGCGTTTGCGGCGTTGATGGGCAGGCGCGCAGATGTGAGCCTGGCGGGTGAGCGGATCGAAACGCTGCTTCCGGCAGAGTGCCTTGACGATCTGGCCGGGGTGATACGGCGCGGGCTGCGCATGGGCGCGGCGTCAACGGAGATTGAACTGCATGCGCGCGGCAGGACCATCCACCTTGCCGTAACCAGCGCGCGCCTTGAACTTGCCGCTGGGCGGCCGGGCACGGTGCTGGTGGTGGAAGACATGACCGAGCTGCTCAGGGCACAGCGGCAACTGGCCTGGAAGGAAGTGGCGCAGCGTGTGGCCCACGAGATCAAGAATCCGCTGACGCCGATTGCGCTGTCGGCGGAGCGCATCGGTCGTCATCTGGAGCGGGGGCAGAAGGACTCGCCGCAGGTGATTCGCAGATGCAGCGAGGTGATTCTCGGCTGCGTCGGCACGCTTCGGACGCTTGTGGACCAGTTCTCCGCGCTGGCGCAATTTCCCGCTCCACAGCCTCGCGCCTGCGACATGAATCGCGTGGCCGAGGAGGCGATGGCGCTTTTTGCCGGCAGGCTTGAGGGCATCACTGTGCAGTGGGATCTGGAGCCGGGCTTGCCGCCGGTGCTGGCCGATCATGAGGGCATGCGAAGGGCGCTGGCCAACCTGATCGACAACGCGGCCGAGGCCATGCAGGGCAGTTTGCTGCGGGTGCTGGGGATTCGCAGCTCGCTGAGCGAGGATGGGGGCTCAGTGGAAATTGAAATTTCCGACACCGGGCACGGACTGACGGATGAGATTCGCGAGCGGCTGTTTCTCCCCTTTTATTCCACCAAGAGCCGCGGCACGGGGCTGGGGTTATCGATCGCGGCAAAGATTGTTCAGGAGCACGGCGGCAGCTTGCGCGCTGAATCCAACAGCCCCAAGGGCGCGCGATTCCTGCTGCGCTTGCCGCTGATGGATCCGGGCGCTGGGGTGCAGGCGGTTCTTGAAGGCTCGACCGAGACCGTAGCCAAGGGACTGCCTTCATGAACCACATCCTGGTGGTGGACGACGAGGCGGAGATTCGCAATTCGCTTGAGGAGATTCTGGGCGAGGAAGGCTATGGCGTGGCTACGGCGGCCACCGCAGTCGAGGCAATGGTCCTTTTGCAGGATGCGCCCTACGACGTGGTTCTTCTGGATATATGGCTGCCGGATCGCGACGGGCTCGATGTGCTGTCCGACATGCACAAGCTGGCTGTGGAGATGCGGCCTGAAGTAGTGATCATCAGCGGGCACGGCACCATTGAGACGGCGGTGAAAGCGACCAAGCTTGGCGCGTACGACTTTCTTGAAAAGCCGCTGTCGCTGGACCGGACGCTGATTGTGCTGAAGAATGCCGTCGAAGCGCGACGCCTTCGCACGGAGAACCTGGAATTCAAGCGCCAATTCAACGTGGGCTCGGTGCTGACTGGCGAGAGCGTGCCGCTGAAGGCGCTGCGGCAGCAGATTAGGCTGATGGCGCCTACGAATGGGCGCGTGCTGATCTACGGCGAATCGGGCACGGGCAAGGAGCTGATTGCGCGCGCGATTCACGCGGAGAGTTTGCGGCGGGATCGGGTGTTTGTGGAGCTGAACTGCGCGGCGATTCCCGAGGCGCACATTGAGGCGGAACTCTTCGGCTACCGGCATGGAGCGCAGCCGGGTGGGCCGGTTGAGCAGCGCGGGACGCTGGAGCGCGCCGATGGCGGAACGCTGTTTCTGGACGAAGTGGGCGACATGAGCCTGAAGACACAGGCCAAGGTGTTGTCCGCGCTTGACGATCAACTGTTTACGCCGGTGGGCGGCACGCAGCCGCTGCGCGTGGATGTGCGGCTGATTGCATCAACTAACAAGGATCTCGAAGAAGAGATTGCCAAGGGAAATTTTCGCGAGGATCTTTTTTACCGCCTGAATGTCGTTCCGTTTGCGGTGCCGCCGCTGCGCGAGCGCAAGCAGGATATACCGCTGCTGGCGAAGGAGTTTCTTGCGGAGTTTGGCCGGCAGTACGGGCGGCCACGGATGGAGATTGGCGAAGAGGCTCTGGCGACCCTGGCGCTCTATCATTGGCCGGGCAACGTACGCGAGCTGAAGAACGTGATCGAGCGGGTGATGATCCTCAATCCGCGCGTGCTGCGAATTGAGCGCAAGCATCTGCCGCCGCTGACGCACAAGGCAGGCACGCGGTCGACTGAGGAGTTCTCGTCACTGCAGCAGGCGCGCGATGCTTATGAGCGCGAGTACATTTTGAAGAAGATCGAAGAGGCGCGGAACAATGTGAGCCACGCGGCGGAGTTGCTGGGGCTGGAACGAAGCCATCTTTATCGCAAGATGAAGGCGCTTGGCATCAGCGTGCGGGAGTAGTTGCGGCATTTGATTGAGCAAAGCGTTTGGCAGTTCAGCATTAATAGGGCAGATCGTCGGGATGGATCCCAACATAGTCTGGTTCCGGGTCTTGAACGAAGCGCACCGCCTCGATTTCATCAAGCCCATCGAGAAGGGCCTTGCAGATGCGGTGCATCCCATCCATCACGCGGCCGTCACTGGACAGAATGACGGGGAAGCCAAGATCGCATTCGAGCATCAGGCGTGCGTGTTCGACCACTTCGCGGCAGGTCAGTCGCTGATCGGGCCCGCCCGTCCAATACGGCTCGTCGAGTTCCCGGATTGCCGACAGGGGCACGCGCTCGCGAATCACAGCGCTGGCAAGCTGGGCAAGGCGATGGACGCTCCACGCGCAAAGCCCCTGGGGGGAATTTCGAAAATGATATTGAGTTCGCATAATCAACCCGTGCTCAGCCTAAATCATTCCGGGTGTGTCCGGAATTGGACAAATAATTGCGAAATTGAACACGAAGGAAGTGGAAAAGGCGTGCATTGGTTCCCGCTATTAGCAATCCAGTGAGCAACTTGAATGAGTTCTTGACGGGCGAAGGTTTGGCGGGTAAATTGCTGGTGAATGGCCATGTAAGACTTCATGGAGGTGTGCCGTGGCGTATTTCGAGCGGGTTCGTGACGTGGTTTCCGGGCCATTCAGCCCCGATGTGATCCAGCAACGGACGGCGGCGGGATGGCAGATGGTCTCGATTGAATGGCGGCGCGAGCTTCCCGACTCCGAGACGCCACCGGAGGGCGGGTTCGATGAGGACATCCCATACGGGTTGCGCGTCTCGGACGACTGTCGACGGCTGGAGGTGCACCCCCGCGAGCACCAGGCGCTGATGCTGATGATGGAACTGCTGGTGCAAGACTTCGGCTACTCGTCCATTGTGAGCGACCTCAACGAGAAGGGATTCCGCCAGCGCGATGGGCGGCCGTGGAGCCGGATCGCGGTCTTCAATATGATTCCGCGGCTCATTGAGGTGGGTCCGCGGTTCTTCAAATCGGACGAGTGGGAGAAGCGGCGGGTTAAGTTCGCGCGGGCTAGGTCGCCGGAATAGGGGGCCGGGCGGTTCGGCTGGGGTTCTTCGAGGGCTAGGCTGGGATTTAGGACCTGCCAAGAATCAAACGGATCGCCTGGGCAAGCTTTTCGGTATAAGGGGTCTTCGGCGGCGCTTCCGCATCGGCGTGGCGATAGGGGTCATCATATCCGGCCACCGCGTCTTCCTCCGCTACGCGCCCGAAGTGCGCGCCCGCCTTCACACGAAACATTGCGCGATGCAGTTCATCTAGCTCCGCTGTCTTGCCCGCGAGCGTCTGCTGGTAGTCCAGCCAGCTCACCGTTGTCACCTGTGCGAAGTCGGCCATGAATTCACCCTTCAGGCCGGGGACATCGCCAAACCAGAAATTCTGGATGTACGCCTTCCTCCCGCCGTAGGGGTCAAGGTTAGCTATCAGGGTCTCGTACGAACCTTGATGCTTGCGGATGGTCTTTGGCACAGGAACGAGCTTGCACACGACGAACGAGTGCGGCGGCGGTTTTTGATGAGGGCTCACGTCGCAACACTGGCTCAATATGGCGCACGGCACGCAAGTGCCCTGCACTTGAATTGGGTGAAAGGGTCTTTCTGGCGTACCGTCAGAAACGGCCTCGACTGTTACCTTACCCTCCGCTGTCCCAACCAATCGGCTGAGAAACCGAGTCCCGTCGATTCGCGCAATCGGAAACACCGCGGCCCTGATGACGTCTCCCTGCTTCAATTGAGTTAGGTCGACCGTTTGGCTGAACATTCATCGCTCTGCGGAAACTCTGAGGGATGGTCTCGTTGGGCTGCTGAGTTTCTTCGCCACATCGCGCGAAAGCTTTACCGTTTGGCGCGGGATGTAAGGCTCGGACTCCTCCTGCTCTGTGGCCGCCTGCACAGACGCCCACAACGCCTTATAACGCTCCACTTCCTTCTGCAACTCGACGATGATGTCCTCGTAGAACTTAACGATTGCGCCGTCGTAAACGCCCCCGGCGAATCTTACAGCTCTGGTCATCTGGCGCAGGTTGTTTTGTGGTTCCTCCTCCCCGACGCCGGCGAAGCTCTTAGCAGGCGTCCGCCCCTGCTCGGCGAAAAACTGGTTTCGCCACATTTGTTCCAGGTCGCTAGAGATGCGGGTCGTTGACGCGGTCGATACACGCTGCTCAAGCGTTAAGCTCATGAATTCCCCCGCATAACTTGTTTGTACTCTTCGCGGATATGTTCCAGGAACTGGACCTGAATCTTGTGGTGGAAGTCGTCCATCAGGGTTGTAAGGGAGCCAATTTCCACGGGTGCCAAGGTGTAGCAGTCCAGATCCAGGATGAAAAGCCCACCAGCCTTGCCCGGAAGGCGAAACAGGGCGCCGCGAATCGTTATTTTGTGCTCTCCGGCGGCAAGCCGGAATTCTGTTAAGAGTTGCTCGATGCTTGCGGGGTCAAAGCGATCAAAGTCGACCGGCAGGTTGACGTACCGTTGCAGATCCTGAACCCCCTGGTCCGCGGTTAGCTCAATGTGGTTAACGTACCGCAGCCCCACCCTCTGGAATGTCTGGATGCTGAAAAGATCTGCAAAATCTGCGGCGCGCCTCAGCGCTTCTTCCTTGAATACCTCGAAGCTTCCGTAGTTATTAAATATGACTACAAAGTTTTCCTGAGAGACCTTGATACTGCGTCCTTCTTCAGGGTTTGCAAACACGTAACACTGGAGTAGGCGCGCGTCGGTTTGCGCCTGCATTTCCTGACTGACGGTTGGGTAGGACTCCGCAAGGCCGTCTTGAATCCTCCAAACTTCCGGCACGATTCTGAGCCTTGGCGCAAAGCGAAGTTCAAAGGCCACTTCTCGCACACTGGGGTGCGGGAATATTTCTCGCAGTTCCTGCTCACTTACCAAGCAATTAGCCTTTCTTAATGCACTCTGCGCTGTTCACAGGCACGCTGTTCAACTTCCCGAGCCAAGCATTTTAGACGGACCTTCGCGTCCAGCTAATTGGATGTGCGAATTGTACTATGTGGCTTAGCTGATTAAACAATACAATTTCGTCATCCCTTTGCGACGCGTGTTGTATTTGTTTGTTCATGTCTGGGCCCCCGGTGTCGTCAGGCGGCTGCGCGACCACGCCGACCAATCAATTCACAGCTGCGGACGACCCCGGTCGCGGAGTTATCTCGCACCAGATGAATGCAGGTCATCTCAAGGTGCCCGGGATCGCTCATTCGGACTGTGCTCCTCCTTAGCAGCTTACTTGTAAATTGGCCCCAGCGAGCCCTCGTTGTCGCCGAGCTGCGGGTCGACGCGGAAGTCCCAGACGGACTGGTTGATGTCGGATGCGGAGATGATCTCGACCAGCGCATATTCGCCAATGGTGAGTTGCTGCGACGGCGTGATCTTGAGCCAGTGCTTGCCGGGCAGCACATCCACCTTGGCGGGAATGATGTCTTCGTCCTGGGTAACCGTGCCGTTGGGGCTCATGTGGATGGCGCCGACGATGCGGATGGCGCGGCGGGCATCGACGCGGACGACCGCGAAGCCGGAGCTGGCCGAGTGAGCGCCGTGCTTGCGGCTGGCGACCTCCCTGGCGCCGCCGGTGTTCACGGTCATGGCGTGGGAGACTACCTGCTCGGCGTCGTCACGTGCGTTCAGAGAGAGATAGAGGACCGGGTCATTGACGTGCAAGTGGACTTTGGCGTGCGCACCGTCGAGCTCCAGGCTGGCATTGTTGCCGGCCATGGGATTGAGCGTGGCGAGGCCGTGTTTTGATTTGGTATTGGCGTTGAGCTCGCTGGGCAACATTTCAACCAGCTCTGGATTTCCCTCGTAGGTGTCGAGCGCAAACACGCCGTCTTCGTCGGGAAGCTCAAGGCCCTTGGCCACCTCGGGCCGGCGCGCTTTTGCCTCTTCGCGCTCCGCAGCTTCCTCCTTGTCGATGGCCGCTGCTTCCTTCATGGCGTCGGAGGATTCTTCCTGCTGAGCGGCGTGGTCGCGCTCCCATTTGCGGGTCGCGTCCCAGTCGACCAGATCCGCCGGCAGCTCTTCCCAATCGCCGCTGCGCTCAATCGAAATGTAGCGCACGCGGTCTCCCACAACCTCATATTTGCGAACCAGCTGATAGGTTCCGTCTTTGAGGATGAGGCGATGGTTGGTAGCCATGCCGGGTGTGTCGGGCTTGACGGTGAGGGTCTTCTGCGCGGGCAGCGACGCCGCGGCAGCCGCCAGCAGCAGGACGGCCAGCAGGCCGGAAAGCAAGCGGCGCAAATGGGAATAAGGTCTCATACGGGAGCGACTTCAGCCCGCCACAAGTGTAGATCAATGAGGGTTAGACGTGCGGAATTGAAGACGGGTGGCAAAGGGGTTACGGGAAAAGCGGCCGCAAACCATAAACGTTTCCCTATCGAATGCATCCAATCCTGTGTATTCTTAAGGTAAGGACAGGTGTCTTGACGGGACTGCAGACATACTTCAACGGAAAACGCCGCGCAAAGCATGGCGCTTTGCCCATGGTTACCGTTGTGTGTCTTGTCCTGCTGGCGCTCCTTACCGTGGCGCAGGTGGCGCACGTGCATGCGGTGGAAACCGCTGCCGACCATTGCCCGCTTTGCATTGTGATGCATACCGCGGCCCCTGCTGCGGTGACTGCTGCCGTGGTGGTGCTGGTGCACGTGGAGACCGCCGCGCCGGTGTATGAAGCGCGCACCGTCACGCGTTACTGGCATCCACAGCTCTTCACGCGCCCCCCTCCGGACGGCCTCCAGGGCTAATTTCCGATTCATCGTTCAATCTGTTTCTGTGTGCGCTTCGTTCCTCTTTCGAGGATGAAGCCGTGTCGCACCCCTACAGGTTGAGCGAACGAACGGACCGACGCCCCCAATGCGCAAAGGATTCCGCGGTGTTCCCCCGCGGCCTTGTTTTCGCATCATAAAAGGCAATCTTTGGAGGCACCCTATGCCGTTTATTCGCGGCACGATTTTCCGCATTCTTCCGGCCCTGCTTTTGATCTTTGTTGCGCTCAGCGCGTCAGCCCAAAGCGGCAGCGCGGGCGTCATCCGCGGCTCAGTCACCGACCCCACGGGCGCCGTGATTCCCAACGCGGCCGTCCATTTGACAAATCCCCGCAGCGGATTGGACCGGACCGTCGCTTCTGACGCGCTGGGACAATTCGTGTTTTCCAACGTCACCTTCGACAATTACCAGCTCGCTGTCAAAGCGGATGGATTTGCGCCTCTGAGGCAAGCGGTCGACCTTCACTCCGCAGTGGGGACGACGGTAAAGCTGATTCTGCAGATCGCCGCTGCTGACCAAACCGTAACGGTCGAGGCGCAGGGTGACCTGGTGGAGACCGATCCGACTTTTCACACCGATGTGGATCGCGACATGTTTATCAAGGTGCCGATGGAGAGCGAATCTTCGTCGCTGAGCTCATTGGTCACGGCGACCACGCCCGGTGTATCAGCCGACTCGAACGGCCTTTTCCACGGGCTTGGCGACCACGCGTCGAATTCATTCTCGGTCGACGGACAGTCCATCACCGATCAGCAGAGCAAGGTGTTTTCCAACCAGATTCCGGCCAACTCCATTCAGTCGATCGAGGTAATCAGCGGCGCGCCGCCGGCCGAGTACGGTGGCAAGACCAGCCTGGTGATTGTGGCCACTACGCGCTCCGGCCAGGGAGTGACCAAGCCCACGGGCAGCATTAATACTTCGTATGGCGCGTTCGGCTCGGCTTCAGCAGGGTTCGATCTGGCGTATGGCGGCAAGAATTGGGGCAATTTCATTGAGGCGGATGGTATGAATTCAGGGCGATTTCTTGACCCTCCTGAATTTCAGGTCTTTCACGATAAGGGCAACGAACAGAACTTCTTCGATCGCGTGGATTACACGTTCTCGGCTGCCGATTCAATGCACCTCGACTTCAACTACAGCCGGTCGTGGTTCCAGACGCCGAATTCCTACGATAGCCTTGACGTGCAGAACGTGGTGAGCGGGGGAACGAGCGCCAGCCCGGTGTTCTCGAATGTGGGCAACGCGGATCAACATTCGAAGATCGGCACCATCAATATCTCTCCGACTTACACGAGGGTGATTGACAATAACTCGGTTTTTGATCTTGGCGCGTTCATGCGCAGGGACGACTATAACTACTTTCCGAGCGGCAACCCGCTGGCCGACCTGGGACCCACAAACCTGCAGACCTCGTCGATCCAGCAGTACCGCACGCTGACTAACTCCGCGGTGCACGCGGATTACTCGTATTCAAAGGGAATCCACACCGTCAAGGCCGGCGCGCAGTATGGGCAGACTTTTTTGAACGAGAATGACAGCCTCGGCGTTGTCGATCCAACCTATAGCTTCAGCGCGCCTTGCGTGGATGCTGAAGGCGATCCATTGGCCGGTTACGCCAATCCATCTCAGTGTTCCGGCGACGGAGTGGGGCCGAATCCGAGTTATCTTGCGGTGCTCGCGCCCTACGATCTTACCCGCGGCGGGAGTTATTACAATTATCTGGGCCACACCGATGTGAAGGAGCTGGGGCTCTTTGCCGAAGACCAGATCAAGGTGGGCGATTGGCTTTTCAATCTTGGCCTGCGCCAGGATGTTTACAACGGCCTGACGGATGCCAAACAGACACAGCCCCGCGTGGGCATTGCCTACAACATCAAGCCGACCGCCAGTGTGCTGCGCATCTCTTACGCGCGCACGCTGGAGACGCCGTTCAACGAGAATCTGGTGCTATCGAGCGAGGGTTGCTCGAATGCCGTGCTGGCTCCGCTGCTGGCCTGCTCTTCAGGCGTGGCGGGAACCATGCAACCGGGTTTCCGCAACGAGTTCCATGCCGGCCTGCAGCAGGCGTTTGGCAAGCGCGTGGTGGTTAGCGGCGAATACATCTGGAAGTACACGCACAATGCCTTCGACTTCAGCGTGCTGGGTAACACGCCGATCACCTTCCCCATTGACTGGCATAACTCGAAGATTCCCGGCTATGCGTTGCATGTGGATGTGCCGGAATACCACCACGTAAGCGCCTATGTAGTGGCGTCTTCGGTGGCGGCACGGTTCTTCCCGCCGCAGGTGGCCGGCGCGGGCGCCACGGTTGGCTCAACCGGGTTGCCGTTCCGCATAGACCACGATGAAAAATTCAATCAAGAGACGCATGTGCAGTACACGTGGGCGCACGGCAAATATCTGAGCGGACTTTGGGGCGGCTTTAACTGGCGTTACGACTCAGGACAGGTGGCTGGCTCAGTGCCCTGCTACAACCCGCTATCCAACGATCCGAACAGCGCCTGCGGACCAACTTCCACATTGCTGGGCGGACAGCCGGCGGTAATCTTGAGCGGTCTTACCGCGGATGAGGAGTTTCAAGCGGGGCTGATGTGCGGCGGACAGAAAGCGACCCCCGGCAATCCACTGCCGGCGGTTTGCCTGGCCTCGGAGTATGGCTCCTCACTGGTGCGGATTCCTGCTGCCGGCACGGGCGATAACGATCATAATCCGCAGCGCATCCAGCCACGCGACCTTTTCGACGCGTCGCTCGGCAAAGACAATATCTTCCACCGCGATCGCTATAAGACGAACCTGGATCTGACGGCGATCAATGTGACGGATAAGTATGCGCTGTATAACTTCCTATCTACCTTCAGTGGAACGCACTATGTAACTCCGCGGGCGCTGACCGCGAAGATTACGTTGAATTTCTAATTTTGTCGAAGGCTCGGTCGTTGTGCGCACAGCCCGGTATGGCTTTTCGCTTCGGTTCTGGTTGACTTTCCCAGGACTTCTGCGGAGAATTGCTATCGGGCTGTGCGCGTCCGTTTGCAGCGCCCCCAGTTTTTGGAATTCATGAAGAGAGGAATCCATGAAATTATTGCTTAGAAAAATGCCTGCGGCCCTGATAATTGCCGCTTTCCTCGTTGCCCTGTCTCCTGCGCTTGGCCACGCTCAAAGTACCGCTTCCCCAGCCGCACCTGTCCTGGTGGCGAAGATTGCCGCGAATCTGAGCTCCAAGAATGCGAAGGTTGGCGACACCTTCGTGGCGAAAACGGTCAGGGCGGTGAAATTGACAGACGGCACCGACATTCCCAAGGGATCGAAGCTCATTGGCAAAGTGTCCGCGGTTCAATCCAAGAAGGACGGAAACGGTAACGCAATGCTGACTTTCCGGATCGACCAGATCGAGCCGAAAGGCGGCGCTGCGATTCCCGTCAAGGGCTTCGTGGTTGCCATCGGCCCGTCGATGGGCCCGAAAGACGATCTGGGGCCGCACTCCGCTTTGTCGCGCAGTTCGGGTGTGTCCAACGATACGTCGGATGGCAATCGCGGCGTGGGCTCTACCCCTGGACTTAACCCGAGTGCCGGCATGAGCGGCGTTGTTCCCAAGGACGAAGACGACATTGCCCTGGGAAGCACAATGCCAGGCGTTGCGCTGGGCCGTCACCTGGATGCCGATTGGACTACGGCGCTGCAGGGAGTTCACACCGAGATCGAGCTCAATTCCGATGTGGTGATCAAGGTCCAGTTGAAGTAGGAAATCTTTACCCGCGATGGAAGACGCGCGTCAATCGGCCTTGCCGGATGGGTCGTCGCGATCATTGAACTCCCGGACCAGCCGGTTGCGCATCCCAGAATGCCCGCTGGTAGGCCGAGTAAACCTTATCGCCGAAGCAAGAGAAGATTACTTTCTCGAGCGTTTCGTTGCTGCTGAGTTCCGCGGTGGTTTCGCGCATCGCGATCTCTACGGCTTGTTGGAGAGGGAACCCGTAAACTCCGCAACTGATGGCTGGAAATGCGAGGCTCCGCAGACCGTGCTCTCGCGCAATCTGAAAACAGGACGCATAGCAACTGGCGAGCAACTCCCGCTCTCCGTCTTCCCCGCCGTACCAGATTGGCCCCACCGTGTGGATAATGTGCATTGCGGGCAGACGATAGCCCCTTGTGATTTTTGCCTGGCCGGTCTCGCAACCTCCGAGCAAGCGGCACTCGCCGAGGAGTTCAGGCCCGGCGGCGACGTGAATGGCTCCGTCCACGCCTCCACCGCCGAGCAGTGAGTTATTGGCTGCGTTGACGATGGCATCTACGGAGAGCGTGGTGATGTCAGTCTTGACGATCTCGATTCGTTCCATCATTCAAGCCTATGACTTAAAACAAGTTCCTGCCCGGGACGTGGATGCAGCGGGATTGTGGGCGAATTTTCCTCTTCATTCCGAACCCGAACTCTGCCATACTTGATTGTGCACCCCTGGTACGGCCAATCAAAACAATTCAAGAGTGAGGTTGCGGCGATGTCGGCAAAGTATGTCTTTGTGACGGGCGGAGTTGTGTCCAGTTTAGGTAAGGGCCTGGCAGCGGCGTCTATCGGCTGCCTGCTCGAAAGCCGCGGCCTGCGCGTGAATCTGATGAAGTTCGATCCCTACCTCAACGTCGATCCTGGAACCATGTCGCCGTTTCAGCACGGCGAGGTGTTTGTGACCGATGACGGCGCGGAGACGGATCTCGATCTCGGCCACTACGAGCGCTTCACGCATGCGCCGCTCTCGCGCGACAACAACCTGACCACCGGGCGCATCTACGAACAAATTATCTTGAAGGAGCGGCGCGGCGACTACCTGGGCAAGACCGTGCAGGTGATTCCGCATGTGACCAACGAGATCAAGAACGCCATGCGCAAGGTTTCATCGAATGGCGCGGACGTGACAATTGTGGAGATTGGCGGCACGGTGGGCGACATTGAGTCGCTGCCGTTCCTTGAAGCCATTCGCCAGATGCGGCAGGAGCTGGGTCGCGAGAACACGGTGTTTGTGCACCTGACATTGGTTCCGTGGATTGCCGCGGCGCAGGAGCTGAAAACCAAGCCGACTCAGCATTCCGTAAAAGAGCTGCTGAGCATTGGAATCCAGGCCGACATTCTGCTCTGCCGCTCTGACCGCAACCTGAGCCACGAGATGAAGCAGAAGATTGCCGCCTTCTGCAACGTGGAGGAGCGGGCCGTGGTGGGTGCGACGACCGTGCCTTCCATCTACGAAGTTCCGCTTCGTTTTGCCGACGAGGGTCTGGACGCGCTGATCCTGAAATATCTGCACAAAGAGGCACCGGAGGCCAACCTGGCGGCATGGAGAGATCTGGTCGACCGCTGCTACCATCCGAAGGACGATGTGAATATTGCCATCGTCGGCAAGTATGTGGAGTACGAAGACAGTTACAAATCATTAAAGGAAGCTTTGACGCATGGTGCGGTTTCGCAGAATTTGAAACTCAATGTTACCTGGATTGAAGCCGAGGGGCTGGAGTCTGTAACTCCTGAAGATAAGAGTTATGAGGCGCAGTTAGAAGGATTCGACGGAATTCTGGTTCCCGGCGGATTCGGCAAACGCGGAATTGAGGGTATGCTGAATGCGATCCGCTTTGCGCGCGAAAAACAGGTGCCTTACTTCGGCATTTGCCTGGGGATGCAGACTGCGTGCATCGAATTTGCGCGCAATGTTTGCGGATTGAAGGATGCGAATTCAAGCGAGTTCGATCCCGCGAGCCAGCACCGCATTATCTATAAACTGCGCGAACTGCTGGGCGTGGAAGAGATGGGCGGAACCATGCGTCTGGGCGCGTGGACGTGCATTCTGCAAAAGGAATCGCTTGCTGCCAAAGCGTACGGTGGTGTGACCGAGATCAGCGAGCGGCACAGGCACCGGTATGAATTCAATCGCGAATACGAGGCGCTGCTGACGGGCGGAGGATTGCGCCTGAGCGGAACTACGCCGGACTCGACTTATGTGGAGATTGTTGAAATTCCCGGCCATCCGTTCTTTTTGGGCTGCCAGTTTCATCCCGAGTTCAAGTCAAAGCCATTAGAACCGCATCCACTGTTTCGGGAGTTTATAACTGCGAGTTACCAAATCCGAATGAAAAAGGGCGCGGAGCAAATGACCTCAATCGCAGCAATGCAGTAGGTTCTGTGCGGGATCGGAAGGACAATGCCCGACGACTACATCGACTTGAATAGCCAAACCGAAGAGGAACAGAAGCCATCGGAAGACCGAGAAGATGCAAAAGAGTCCTCATGGTGGATAGGTCGATGGGCACACGTCATTGCAATGCTTGTCTTTTGCCTGCTGTACTTTCCATTTCAGGGCTGGGTCTGGAGCTGGCAAGTCGCGATTACTGTGTCCTACATTGTCTTTATGCTTTGTTGTACCTGTGGAATGGCTTTCCGGGATTCAGACGATTTATTTGGAAACCTTCAGGTTTCTCGATATATGGGAGCGTTGTTGATACGTCAAGTTTTCGTTTTGATGCTGATCAGTCTCGGAGCTTATCTATGGCACTACTTGGGGTCAATCCTACCCCCGTGGGCGGTAAATAGGGGCCGCAGGCTATCTTTATGGGATATTTGCGGCTTGGTTTTGGTATATTTGGCAGCGGTAAAGGAAGCGTCATGGATGGCAGGCAAGATTAAGGGCCGATTTGGTGAATCTGAGGATCAAGGCTAAGAGAATTGTTTGTGGTGCGCAGGCCGGTGCCTCATCCCGCCGTTTAGTTGGTTATTGCCGCGTAAGCCACAGCGCGTCAACGGAGCAGCACCGCCCCCTTCGTCTTCCCCGCCAACGCCCGATCGAACGTCACGAACGTCAGTCCGGCCGCCTCTGCAAATGTCGCCAGGTAAGCGTCCATCCATGCCTTGGGCGAAGCGAATTTGCTCGAGGTTTGCTCGCGCAGTGGACCCTCTATCAATGCCGGTTCTTCACACCAAAGCAGCTGCCCTGTCGCCCGCCAACGGTCATAGAGCTGCCAGCAGGCCAACTGTGGCAGGCTGGCCGCGCCCATAACCGCTGGAGTCGTCAGGATGCGGAAAAGCCCCCACTGCGTCTGGCGGCAAAAGACGAGTCGAGTCTCCAACGGCAACGCCTGATACCAACGGTTGGCGATTGCATGGTGGATATGCTGGTCGTAATTGAGGGCGATCCAGACATTGATGTCAGGAAGGAAATAGTATGTCATCGATCTGCTCGTTCGTCAGGTCCAAAGTGCCGGGCCGCGAGGAGCGAATCAGGGGCAACTCGAGCTTGCGCACCACTGGAGCATCGCCAGAATCCAACACCCGCTCGATTCCGCTCAGCACCATCTCGCGCACCGTCTTGCCGGTGCGCGCCGCGCGAACCTTCAACTCACGATAGGTCGCATCGGGAATATCAATGGTAGTTCGCATAAAAGCATATTAGCATATTTATGCATCAGAATGCGGTCCGGTTAGGAATAGGTCTTAGGCGTTCCTAAGCTGGCTTCAGCAAGCGCGATAGAATTCTCTGGTGAGCAACTCGTTTGAAATCGGGCCGGTGCAGGTGGGTGGGGGTCGGCTATTCCTGATTGCAGGGCCCTGCGTGATCGAGTCGGAGTCGCATGTCCGGCGCATGGCTGAAGCGATTCAGCGCATCACAAGCGATCTGGGTGTGCCGTACATTTTCAAGGCCAGCTATGACAAGGCAAACCGCACCAGCGTGAAGAGTTTTCGCGGGCCAGGCCTCAAGGAGGGTACGCGGATTCTTGGCCGGTTGGCCAAGGACACAGGGCTGCCGGTGCTGACCGATGTGCATGAGCCGGGTCACTGCGAGATTGCTGCCGAGGCGGTGGACGTGCTGCAGATTCCTGCGTTTCTATGCCGGCAGACCGACCTGCTGGTGGCCGCGGGCAAGACGGGGTGCGCAGTCAACATCAAGAAGGGCCAATTCGTAGCGCCGTGGGATATGACGCACCCGGTGGAAAAGGTGCGGTCGACGGGCAACGAGCGGGTATTCCTCACCGAGCGCGGGGCCAGTTTTGGATACAACACGCTGGTGGTTGATTACCGCTCGCTGCCGGTGATGCGGCGGATGGCGCCAGTAGTCTTCGACGCCACACACTCTGTGCAGCAGCCTTCCGCGGCGGATGGGGTGAGCGGCGGGCAGCCGGAGTTCATCCCGCTTTTGGCGCGGGCGGCAGTGGCGGCGGGGGTCGATGGGCTTTTTCTTGAGGTGCACGATGACCCGGCTAATGCTAAGTCGGACGGCGCCAATGCGCTGGACCTGAAGCTGCTGCGACCGCTTCTGGAACGGTTGCTGGCGATTCACGCGGCGGCTGGACCGAGTTGAACTGACGTCTGCGGTCTCCCACCCATGCGCCAAGAACGCGCATGGATGGGGCACCCGGCGGCCTGGATAGGTTGAACTGAGATTTGCGGTTTCCCACTCATGCGACAAGAACAAGAACGTCGCGCCCAGAGGGCACCCAGATGGGGCACCCGGCCTGTTGGCGATTCATGGGGCGGCTGATGTTTAGCACGGCGCGAATCAGCGGCAGGCGGGCGGGAGCCTCCAGAGGGGCGTTTCGCGTATGGCCTGGTCTGCGCAGTTGGCGGAGGTGTCCGCGCCCTGCATCATTTTCATGGTTTCAGCGTTGATGGCGTTGGCCTCCGCGATGGTGGCGGCTCCGCTGACGAGTCCGGCTGACGACTGCGTCGGCGCCGTCACATTCAGCGCGAGCTTCCGCTGCAGCCACGTCATGGGAATGGAGTAGCTGGCCAGGGCTGCTTCAATGGTGGCGCGCTCCTGTGCGGCCAGTCGCGCAGGAACTTGACCGTATTTGAAGATGTTTTTGTAGGTCCCGGCTACGTCCATGGGCAGGGAACAGAATGCGCTTTCGAAATTGAAGGGGCCGGATGTGTCGCCTGTGGCGGTCATGGTACCGAGAAACAAGACGCATTGGCCAAATGGCGCGGGAGCCTGAACGGGGGTCGCCGAAATAAAGGTGATCGTCGGCAGAGCGCGGCCAGACAAGCCGGCGCTGTGCTGGAAGATCAAGGTGAACTTCTGTTCCAGGTTGTCCTGGTAGGGCATATTCAGATCCGCTCCCTGGACTTTGCCGGCCGTATAAGGCGCGTTGCGGGCGATGTAGGTGTTGCCGAGAGAGAGGTCTTCGCCGTTGGGGCCGGTAGCGTCGATCACCGTTTGACCCTGACTCACGATCTTCCATCCGGCGGGAAGCTGCGCGGAGGCGCTCCCGTCCTGGGCATTGAACGCTTGCAGCGGCGCAGCGGGCGCCTTTTCCGTGGTTGTGCCGGTGGTTGCGTTGCCGGTTACGGGGGTCTGGGCTTTGCAAGCAAGGATTGGGATAAGGGCCGCAAAGGCGGCAACTCGAACGATGCTTTTCAAGATTGGATCTCCTGAGAAACTCCAAACGTAGCATGTTGCTTCTTGGCTTTGCAATCGCGTTTTATCGTCCGGGAGCACCGCATGCAAGTTAGTCTGAAAGGAATGACTCCCGTGTTATCGGCCTGGAAGCACTTCGGTGACAAACTCGACTTGGGCGGTGCGCCGGCGCGGCGTTGGTTTCGTGCGGCAATGTGGCCGGTTGTCGCTGTGCTGAGCTTGTTGAAGTTCTTCTATCTAGCAGCCGACTTTCCTAACTACTCACCATGGATGATCGATCAAGCGAAGTTTACCGATGAGGGCTGGTGGGCAAACGCCGCTGTGATGCATGCACTTACCGGGAACTGGTATGTGGCAGGCGACTACAATCCCGCTGTAGCGCTCCCTGTTTGGCCTGCATTGCTGAGCGTGGTGTTTCATTTTACCGGGGTCAGTTTGCTGGCGGCGCGCGCACTGAATGTCACTGTCTCGATTGCTACTCTTGCAATCGTTTATGCGCTGGTATGTCGCTACTCGAAATCCGAGCTGCCGGCGCAGGTTGCTGTGCTTCTGCTGGCTGCGAGTCCATTTGCGTTTGCGTTTAATCGGCTGGCGATTCTGGATACGCTGGTGGTTTTTGAGTTTTGCCTGCTGATGCTGGCGGCTTCATTTGCTTCGGCCAAGCGACTTTGGCCGCTCGTGGCGCTGGCGGTTCTGATTCCGATCATGATCCTCACCAAGACAACAGCGGCTCTGCTCGCGCCGGCGGTGTTTTGGCTAGCGTGGGCGGCGACGGGGTACAAGCTGGGCGGCTTGCTGCGCGCAGCGTTGGCTGTGGCTGTTGTGCCTGCCGCGTTGCTCAAAGGGTACACTGCGCTCGTGTCGGCACTGGGCTATGGGGCCGATTACAACTACTTTTTCAAGGTGAATGCAATGTCGGAGATCGATTGGCATCAAACGCTGCCGACGCTCTCAGACCTTTTTCAGAATTGCTTCTGGATTGACCGCGCGCTCTACCCGATGGCGTTGGTGATCCTGGTGTTGACGCTGGCTTGGAAACGAAAGCTGTGGAGCAATCCGCTGTTTGCTGCATCGTGGATCGCATTGGCGGCGCAGGCAGCGTTTATCTTTAGAAGGCAGGACGACTTCGCGCCGCGCTACTTCCTGGTCATGCTCGCGCCGATGGTGTGGGTTGTTACTCTCACCTTTGCCGAACTTATGGTTCATGCTAAGAAAACTGCGATTGCCTTAATGGCTGCGATGGCCGCCTCGGCAGTTGCAAACGTAATAATGATCGGCCAGTTCTTAACTCATCGCGACTACGATTTACAAGACGCAGCGAATGGGATACGGAGTATCATCCGGAGCCATCCGGAGCAAAGGCCGCTTCTATTCGGAGTTAGCGGAGCACAGATATCGCTGATGACCGGAATTCCATCCATCAACGATGGTTTCAGCACGGAAGATACGGCGCCCAAGCTCGAGAGTTATCAGCCAGGTTGGTACTTAACATGGAATAGCATATCTCCCGAGGACGAGTCGTTTCTGTCACCCTATCGCCTGGAGAAGATGGCAAGCTACCCGGCATTTGACGACGACGAAAGGAATCCCCTGATTCTTTACAAGATGGTGCGCAAGGCTGGAAACTCTTTCGTTTTGCCGACGGGACCGAGATAGCCATCTAGTTGGGAGCCCCCGGCTTTGCCGGGGTGTCGGTAGGAGTTTGTCATTTACGGGAGTCGCTCCCGGATTGTGATTCTACCTTGGTCTCGCAAAACCTTTGGAAGGGCGCGGAGGATGAGCGCCGTCCCTACAGGACTTCGTATGATCTGCTGGTTTCGCCGACCCCACACTGAAGCGCGGGGCAAACGACCACGGCGCCTACGGCGCGGGCGACATAGAGGGCTAATTCCAGGCCCCGAGTTTTATTGGTCTCCCGCCCTTTCCGCGAAAAAACGGAGAGGATGGGGCATGGGGTACTGTGGCCAAAGCAAGAATGCTTTAGATAAGGGCAGCAAGTTAGCCCCCGCTGCGCGGGGATAGCAAGTCAGCGAGGGTTTGGATTCGCCTGGCGTATTTGTCGTGTATTTCAGATGTGACTGGGCGAAGGGACATCGGGGTGGGGCGGCTGGCGGCTGATAGGATTTTCCTATGTTTTTGAAACGGCTCCCCTCATGTCTTCGCGCCGGATTGATGGCCGGCGTGGTCCTCGTTTTGAGCTCGAATCTCAACCTTTCCTCCGCGGTTGCGCAGGAAGCGACTGCGGCCAAGACGCCTGCCTCGTCGCCGGGCCGTGCACATATCGATGAGGTGCTGAAGGGGTTGCATCGCGGCCGTTCGATGGGCCAGGTTGCGGTGTCGCCGGATGGCAAAGGGCTGGCCTGGATTCAGTATGGGAAAGACGGGGTGGAGATCCGCGTGGCCCCGATTAACGATCTGGCAAAGAGCCAGCGGGTCACGGCGGCGGCCAAGCCTGAGCAGCATTGCCAGGAGGGGGAGATCGCCTGGGCTCCGGATGCCAGAGAGCTGGCTTTCTTTTCAGATTGCGCCAAACCGGGTAAGCAGACCGATCTGTATGTCGCGACGATGGATGGAAGCCCGGCGCGGCGGCTTACCGAGCTTAACGGCTACGTTGAGTCGCCGGCGTTTTCGCCCGATGGAAACAAGGTGGCCTTTCTCTATGTAGAAGGCGCAACCCGGCCGGCCGGAGCGCTGGCTGCCATGAAGCCGTGGTCGGGCGTGATTGGCGAGGATGGGGTCGAGATTCAGAGGGTAGCCGTGGCGTTGGTAGCTGCGCCGAAGCCGGCTGCCCCCGCGATGGCGACTCCGGCCAACCTGCACGTTTATGAATTCGATTGGTCGCCGGACTCGAAGTCTCTGGCCTATGTGGCGGCAGATCCGCCGGGAGAAAACAACTGGTGGGTGGCGAAGCTGTATACGCAGGAACTGGGCGGGACGCCGGTTGCGGTCCTGGCGCCGGCCGAGGTCGCTGGCCCGCTGCATGGTTTGCAGATCGCGGTTCCGAGATGGTCGCCGGACGGGAAGTCGATTGCATTCATCGGCGGACTGATGAGCGACCAGGGCGCGACCGGCGGGGATGTGTGGATTGTCTCCTCTGCCGGGGGGCTGCCAGTGGACCTGACGGCCGGGATGCCTACTTCGCCGGCGTGGCTTGAGTGGGACGGCAACGAACAGCTTTTTGTCAGCCAGGTCACCGGAGGCAACTGCGAGTTGATTCGCCTGCAACTGTCAGGGGACAAGAGCGGTCCCGGCGTGAAGGCTTCTTCCGGTATGCCGGTGTTCAGAGTTCCCGGAACGGTGGGCGACGGCCGAATGGAGCTTAGCCTGTCCTCAACGGCCGACCATTCGCTCTTCGTGTTCCATGCCAGCGCCTTCGACCGTCCTGGAGAGATTTACGAGGCCAGATCTGGGACGTCGACCACAGGCTTCGCCGGGCTGACGCAACTGACACACATCAACGACGGCGTGGAGCCTGGGTGGGGCAAGAGCGTTTCGCTCGACTGGAAGAGCGACGGGTTCAAGGTGCAAGGCTGGCTGATGCTGCCCAAGGATTACGATCCGGCGAAGAAATACCCGCTAATTGTGGTGGTGCATGGCGGTCCGGCGTCGGCAGTCTTGGCGCGCTGGGGCGGAGGCGGCGGGCTGAGCGCGACGGCATTCTCGGCGCTGGGCTACTTTGTGTTGCAGCCCAATCCGCGCGGCAGCTACGGACAGGGTGAGGCATTTACGCAGGCCAACCGCAAGGACTTCGGCTACGGCGACCTGCGCGACGTTCTTGCCGGCGTGGATACGGTGTTGGCGAAATACTCGGTCGACCCCAACCGTGTGGGACTGACGGGCTGGAGCTACGGCGGGTTCATGAGTATGTTTGCCGTTACCCAGACGCAGCGGTTCAAGGCAGCGGTGGCGGGCGCGGGCATCTCCGACTGGGAGAGCTACTATGGAGAAAACTCGATCGACCAGTGGATGATTCCGTACTTTGGCGCGTCGGTGTATGACGATCCGGCGGTCTACGCCAAGAGCTCGGCAATCACGTTTATCAAGCAGGTGAAGACGCCCACGCTGGTGGTGGTGGGCGACCGCGATGGAGAGTGTCCGGCGCCGCAGTCTTTTGAGTTCTGGCATGCGCTCAGGAATCAGCATGTGCCGACGCAACTGGTGGTTTATCCGAATGAAGGTCATGGGTTTGTTGATCCTGCGCACGGGCGCGACGTGATGTACCGCGCGGTGGAGTGGTTTGAGAGGTACCTAGGAGCGGGAGAGTAAGTTTGCTCCGCCGCTTTGCTCGCCCCAACGGTCCTGAGGCGTCTATTTCAGCAGCACCCGGAGACGGACGACGGGGTTTGAGGGAGCTGGCGCACGCGGCATCTGCACCGGACGGCCCGCCCTGATACACTTTTCATTGGAGATTTGCCAGCGGAATTTGCCGTCTGGCTGCACGGGAAAGCGCACCGCCGGGGGCCGCATTCGAAGCGGATTTCATCGGCAGTGGGCGAAGTTTGGTTTGTAGGCGGATCGCAATCGAGCATTTTCTAGAGACTGGATGGTTCATGGATCGGAGTTGCGAGGCGTCGCTCCCGGCAGTGGAATTGGGGTTGGCGTGGGCCTTGGGGCAGCCTCATCGGACCGTCAAGTTTCTGGAGATGCATAAACCCAATTTTTCTGACGTCATTTGCTAGTGACCGTTCCGCGGTTCGAAGCGGCGGGGCGGGGAGGATTCATGCGGCGGTTTTTGACGCTTGTTTGTTTGTTGTGCGTTGCCATTCCGGCGGGGATATCGATCTCCGGCTGCGTGCGCAATCCAGCAGGGAATTATTGCAACGGCCTGGGCTATGGGTTGACGGATTCGAATGTGGCGTCCATCTCGATGTCGCCGCAGACCGCGGGCATATCAATAGCGTTCGGGCAGACCACGCAGGCTTCAGCTCCCTCGGCCAAGACGTGCAAGGGCACCGCGGCAAGCGTGAGCTCTTATACCTATGGGACTACCAACAACCAGTTGGTGGATATTTCGCCGACCGGTTCTATTTGCGCGGGAACGTGGAATCGGAACAGCGGCGGAGGCATTCCCAACTACACGATTTGCACGCCGCCCAACCCATTGCCGTCTACGAATGGGTTGCCCTATGCAACGGCGTATATCACAGCGTCGGCAAACTCCGTGACCTCGAATCCGGTTGAGGTCTACGTTCATCCGCTGGTGACGCACATTACCCTTGTTGGCCCTCAGTCGTGCCTCTCCCAGAGCACGCTCTCGCCGAATCCCCTCGACGTTCAGGCCTGCTTTGTGGGCAGCGGCGGCGCACAACAGTTGCTCTGCGCGCCGCCTTCGGTCACCGGCGCCCCGGCCCCGGCGCTTGCCTGCCCGCTCCCCGCCGGCGTAAGCCTGGCATCGGTGCCCGATTGCACGGCCTCCCTTGGGACGCTGACCTACACGGTGGGAAATGGGTCCGTCGCCACAATCAACGGCGAGACCAACCAGATTACCGCGCAAGCGCCGGGCACTACTGTGATCACCGCTTCAGTCGCAGGAGGCGCATCGTCAGCGGGATATTTCTCCACATGCCCGCCGAAGTCGATCAATGTAACCCTGGCAAACGGCTCGACCTCCGGAACCATCACGCAGGGGGTTGCACAGGGTCTCGTGACCACGGTCTATGACACCATGGGGAACGAAATTACGGGTCTTTCGCTCGACTACCAGTCCACGGACCCGATCGATATTGCCGTGAGTGGCGCGGGCACGGTGACCACCAACTTCCCCGGCGTGGCGTCGGTGAATGCCGTCTGCCAACCGACCACCTGCAATCCGGCACCGATCAATGAGACGGGTTTCAATAACACCGGTCTGTCGATCTCATCGAACCCGGTGACCATCACCACGCCTGGAACGGCCAGCGACTATGTCTGGTTCTCCTCACCCGGCCAATCGCAGTACTTTGTGCCCGTGGAGTTGCTCAGCGGCACGGTGGGCTCCACGGTGCGCCTGCCGTATGTGCCGAATTCCATGATGATGGACCGCACCGGCGTCAATCTCTATTTCGGCTCTTCGCATGAATTGATGTATTACAGCCTGGCGTCGAACACGCTTACCAAGCAGGATCCAACTGCACCGGGCGTGGTTCTGGCGGTGTCGCCGAACAACACGCAACTGTTGATCAACGACCAGGTGCGGCAGGTTTTCTATCTCTACAATGTGAGCGGGGTCTTCCCCACCACTTTTGGAGGAATGGGCACAGCCGCACAATGGACGCCGGACGGCAAAACGCTCTACATCACAGACAGCGCCGCAGCTGGCGCAGGCCACAGCGACACGCTGTACGTCTACAGCATTAATACCGGCTTCACAAGCTATCCGCTCTCCGCCTCCGGCGGAGCCAATCCCGGCGCGCAGAACCTGGCCATCACCATTCCGAGCGTGGGTGCGTACTTGAGCGGCAACCCGACGGTGGCGCATACATGGTGTCCCGCCGGAACCGTTGGCGATACCGCCGCGACGCTGTTCTACCCGCAGGGAGATTCGGTGCCTACGCTGACGGACGTGCTGGCCGCCACTACCGACGGGCAGCATATTCTGGGCGCGGCCCTGTCTGGTGGCGCGGTAACGCTCTCCGACATCGGGATTACGCTGCCGACCACGACCTCGCCAGCCGGAGCCGTGACTCCGGCCCCCTGCCCGGATTCCGTGGCCGGTGTGATGTCTCCGCTGATCATTACTCATACACTGGCTAAGGTGCCGGTGGGCGACGTGAGCGCTACCGCCGTCAACCAAGTGGTGCCTTCGCCCCAGTCCAAGGTGGCGTTTATCACCTACGACGGCGACACAACCGGCGCCAAGCTGCCGTACTACATCCCGGGCACTGGCGGCGCAGCGGGAACGGTGGGTTATGTGACGCTGAATGGAAATGCGGACATCACTGCGCCGCTGGCCGGCGCATTCACGCCGGATGACGCGCTGTTCTTTGTCAGCACTGCAGGTGACAACCTGATTCACTACATCACCATTCCGCAAACGGTGACCCCGGCGACGCCGCCCACCGATACGCAGCAGATCGCACCCAACCTGCCTTCCTGCATTCCGGTTTCCGCAGGCGGCAACGATGCCGGCTGCACCTACACGGGCAGCGGAACCGTCGTTCCCGCGACGGCCATCGTAGTGAAGCCGCGTTCGACGACGTAAGTCACATTTGACGCAGCCGCAAGCAGAAAGGCCGGCAATCGCCGGCCTTTCTGCTGCACGCTCGAAAGCCGGTGAGCTGCCTGCTCACGATAGAATCAGACGATGGGATTACGTTCATGATCAAGGGGATTTCCTTTCTTCGTCCGGCCGGAAGTGCAGCGGTCTATGATCGCTTGCGAAGCTTTTTCTCTGCACTCGGATTTGCTTCCGGCGCGGGATGGAACGAGGCCTCGAGTCGCGGTGCGGCGTTTCTTGCCCCCTCAGGAAACTTTGAGATTGTCGACGGCGAATTTCCCTCGACCGCGGATGTGCTGGTAGAGGTGACCGCCCTCGATGCCGTTCACCAGGCGGCGCAGGGATGGTTGCGCGATGAGCTAGGCGAAGAGGCGGAAGCGCGCTTGTCGCCCGCCCGTCTCTCGCCAATTACGGAGACGCATTGGAAGTCGAGGATTTTCACGGTAGAGCCGGAGCCGGGATTTGCGCTCAGCTTCTGGGCGTGGAGCGATCCGGCAAGGGGAAGGCCAGTTGCACTGGAGGGCGATCTCTCGGCCGCTGGAATGAAGTTCGCCATCGTAGTTGCGCGCTGGAATGCAGTCATTACCGAGCGGCTTCTGGAAGGCGCGCTGGATGCGTTGCTGCGCAGCGGTGCAGTTCGGCCGGAGATTGAAGTGATTCGCGTACCCGGCGCGTGGGAGATACCGGCGGCGGCGCGGTCGGTGGCCAACCTTGCAAAGGTCGATGCCATTGTGGCGCTCGGCTGTTTGCTGCGCGGAGAGACGGCTCATTACGAGGCCATCTACAACGAGGTGGCGCGGGGCATCGGTCAATCGCAACAGGAGACCGGGATTCCGCACAGCTTTGGCGTGTTGACTTGCGAGACGCTGGAGCAGGCTCTCAACCGGGCCGGAATCAAGGCCGGGAACAAAGGCTTCGAGGCTGCACTGGCGGCCATCGAGATGGTGAGTTTGCGACGCAAGCTGCTTCAGACCGATCAGGCGTCAGGCGGCCCGGCTTGACGGCCGGAACGCGGCGCAAGTCGCGCGAGCTGGCCATGCAGATGCTGTTTCAGGCAGACATCGGCAAGCAGACTCCGGAACAGGTGCAGGCAACTTTCTGGAAGGCTGGTGACGAAGTTGAGCCGGAGGTGCGCGGTTTTGCCGAAGACCTGTTCCGCGTGGCCGTTGCTCATCAGGAGCAGATCGACGAGCTGATCGTGGCCAATTCAAAACACTGGCGCCTGGAACGGATGCCGGCGGTCGATCGCAACCTGCTGCGCATGGCTGTGGGCGAGATGCTGGGCTTCAAGGGCACGCCGTTTCCCATTGTGATCAATGAGGCGCTGGAGATTGGCAGGCGCTACTCCGCGCCCGAGTCGATCAATTTTCTGAACGGGATGCTGGATGCGATTGCGCGGGGGCTGATCGGCAAGTAAGACTGCTCGAAGAGAAATTGCCGAAACTCAATTGTGAGCCCGCAATGTGAGCACGAATAAAAATGAAGCCGACCGGAATTCCGGCCGGCTTCATTTCATGCGGGAGAATTGAACGCCGATAAAAGAACACTTTGTTCCGGCAGGTCCGGACTACGGTCCCATGGCAATCGCATGAATCCGATTAAGCGGCTGCGAGCGTCTTCGTCGCGACCCTCCGGGGCGCGACGATCCTGGTCCGGACGCAGTCCCAGGGTTCCGCTGCGCTTCACCCTGGGCTATTTTCGATCCTCCCTCCGGGAGGAAGAGCAGCGTTTAGCAGCTGTATCTCGACCGTCCCTGCGAGAGGAAAAGCAGCGTTTAGCCGAAGCGGGCTGCGAGAGGAACCATTCCCGGCGACGTGAATCGTTCATGCGACTGCCCGGACTATGGTCCTTCGGTTCCCTTGGCGGGAGCCTTCGAGGCCGCTGGCTTGGTTGTACCAGCCGGTTTCTTCTTGTGATGCACCGGCCTCTTTTTAGCGGGCGCCGGGGAGGGCACCGGCTTGGTTGCAGGAGCGGTTGCCGGTGCGGTGGTTGCAGGTTTTTTGGCGGTTGCCGCTTTCCTGTGCGTTGGGTGCGAGCGCATGGGCAGCGGTTTGCGCTCCTGCGGCTTCACTACATTCTCATCCACCGGAGTGGTGTTCGGCACATCGGAAGAGAAGGTCGCGTCCGACGGCACCAGGTAGTCTTGCACACCGTTGGTGCTTTCGGTGCCGGTCACGACGGTGATGCGTGCGGGATCGATGCCCTTTTCCGTGGCGAGATAGTTCTTGGTGTTGACGGCGCGCTGCGCTCCTACGGTGGCTGCGCTTTCGCCCGCGCCGCCGGCGGCTTCACCCACGATGACCAGGTTCTCATCCGGATGCTGCTGCAACGCGAGAGCTACAGCGTCAAGGCAGGCCTTGGCTTCGTTGTCAACGCGCGTGGGACGCTGCTTGTCATTGCTGAAGTCGATGGAGCAGAGAGGAATGACATGGTGAACCGGCGGTGTCGGGACGGGCGTAATGGTGACGGTTGAATTGCAACTGGCCGTCTGTCCTTTGTCGTCGTTCACCGTGCAGCTTATGGTTACCGGACCTTCAGGAGCGCCGGCCGGGTTGAACACTCCCGTGGTGCCTGTCATGTCAACTTTTCCCTGAGGCGAGGTGCAGCTATATTGCAAGGGACGATTCTGCGGGCTTGTGCCTGTCAGGGTGATCGCGGCGGTCTGGTCTGCCCGCACGCTTTCCTGCATCTGAACGGTGCAAGCTGGCGGCAGCCAGGGAAGGACCGTGAAACCGCATTGCGCGTCCGTCGATTGCGGGTGCTTGCCGCCTTCTGAAACATGGGCCTTCACTGTATAGGTGCCAGGAGTCAGACTGCCGGTGGCCACAGTTGCCGTTTCTCCGTTGCCGACCGCGCCAACACCCGACCAGGTGTAGGTTGGGGTCTCCTTGGGATTGAGGCCGGAAGCATTGGTTGTGACGGTGATCGGGTCTCCGGGATAGATGGTGCCGGGGGTGGCCACGCATGTGAGCGCGGGGGGGGGCAGGGGACCGCAGCCGGAAACGGGATTGTAGTAGGAGGCTCCGCGAAATACGATGCCCGTGGCAAAGCGAAATGCATTGACGTTCTCGTCGTCGCCCCAGACGAAGTTGTCGCCGGCCAGCGTTCCGTGAGAGACGCCGGAGTTTGCGTGCAAAAACTCGTAGTCGGCTTCGAAGATACGAACGCCGAAGCCGTGGCAGCCGAAGTACCAGTCAAGGCCGCCGCCGCCGGTGATGACCGGGCCCCAGGTATAGGGCTCGTGGTCCGGGCCGTCTATATCGGCGCCGCCTCCGAGTCCATGCACAAATGGCGTCAGGTGAACGCCTGGCCAACGATAGATCAAGCCGCTCTGCAAGGTGAGGATGCCGCTATTGCTTGACCCCGTGCTGGCGAATCCGGTGTTGGTAAACAGATCGTGTTCGCCGCCCTCCACCACGATGCCGACGTTTCTATTGAAGTAATATGCTGCGCTCTCAACAATGCCGGTCTTCTCCAACTTGAACGAAACCGGAGGCGCCGTGCCGTCCGGTTGAATGGGATAAAACGTGCCTCTGGGATCGAGGATGCTGTAGCCCGCAAAGATGTCCCACCTGGAAGCGGGGGCATTCGGATTGCCCTTTGCCTGGCTGCTTGTGACCTGAGCGACCAGCATAGATGGCAGCGAAGCCACAAACATCAAGGCAAGAACCCGGGACATCTTATGGATTGCTCGAGAGTACACGCGTTACCTCCACTCCAGACTGAACCCGCACAGTAGCCTCATTCCGCCTCGCCGCGCCTTTCGAGCATACCTTTTGCGGAATGCAGAATCGAAGAATAACTCATTCGGGGTATGACGTCTGTAACCCCTAAGTCACAAATAAATGGTTACCTTTCGACGACTCAGGAACCCGCCAACGATAGGGGTTTTCGAGTAGCTACAAGATTTTTCGATATCTCGCCAATGGAATCCGGAATGGTAATTAGCGCGCCAGGTCCTGTTATCCTGTCGTGGTGAGTGAGCGCATTCAACTCAACTTATCGGCAACGAAATATGCAAGCTTTGCGCTGCTGCTCGCAGTGTGCATGGTTGCTTGCCACAAGGAAGAACAGGCCGTTGTCGGAGCGGCTCAGAATGCCGTGAATGCCGAGCATAAGGCACAAGCGGCAGCGCAGGCTGCAGGCGCAAAACGCGATGAACAACGCGCCGCGCTGGCGCACGTAGCATTACCAACCAAGAGTCTCTATGTGGACGTGCATGAGCCAGGTGCATGGGCCAATCCATTTCTCTCCGTCGATGCGGATATGCTGACTTTGCGCGTCACCATGGCGGATGCCAACCCCAGCAGCGTAGGACAGGGAACCATGCTGCGGCCGGAGGCAGCGCGGCGCCAAGAGGTGCAGTTGCGGCCCGGCGACCTTGCCGATGCATTGATCGCATTGCCCCCGGGCGCGTGGCGGTATGGGCGCGTAGTGGCCGTGGCTGAGTCGCCGCACGCCAGCCGCAATGACCGGCCCAAGGCGCGCCGCAATGTGGAAGCAGTCATTCAGCAGTTGAACGACTTAGGAGTGGTTGTAGAAGAGTGGCCTTCGCGCTAACTCTCTCACCCACGACCACGCCGGAAATAGATTGGATTCTTGGATGCCGGCCGCGCAGCATAGGTTGTGTGTTAAGGAAGCGCATCCGAGTTCATTGCAGCGAGTAACTCGGAGATAGAAATTTCCGGTGTTCCAGACTCCGAAGGAAAGAAAGACTCACCCGTTTGAAATGAATGCAAGAACTGACTAACTGCAACGGAGTTTTTCGCCGGGTGGAATCGACCTGCGTATTGCGATTCACTATGCGGGATTCTTTTGCCGCCAAAACCCGGCTCGCAGATTTTGCGACTCGTCGCACGTAAGAAGCACGGCAATTCGGCTAGCATTCCATAGTGAGCATTCTTCCGGTTTCAATCCTCCTGAATCAGCCGCCGCTCGACCATGAGGGGTTCGCCGCACACCGCGAGCTTGAGGCGCGTCTCAAGTCCACGCTGCGCGGCGATGTGCTGTTCGATCTCGGGTCGCGCGCGCTCTATGCGGCCGACGCATCGAATTACAGGCAGATGCCTGTGGGAGTGATTACTCCGCGCGACGCCGCGGATGTGGAGGCTGCCTTGGCCGCGTGTCGCGCGACGGGAGCCGCGGTATTGCCGCGCGGCGCGGGCACCAGCCTTGCGGGCCAGTGCGCCAACGTCGCGGTGGTGTTCGATTATTCGCGTTACATGCGTGAGCTTATGTCGATTGACCCTGAAGCCAAGCTCGCCATAGTGCAGCCGGGCATTGTGCTGGATCGTGTGCGCGAAGCCGCCGAGGTCTATCACCTCACGTATGCGCCTGACCCGGCTACGCACAGCCGGTGCACTTTGGGCGGCATGATCGGGAACAACAGTTGCGGCGTTCATGGCTTGCTGGGCGGCAAAACGGTAGACAACGTGGAGCGCATGGACATTATGCTCTACGACGGCACGCGCATGACCGTGGGGCGCACCAGTGAGGAAGAGATTCGAGCGCTGATTAGCAGCGGAGGACGCGTAGGCGAGATTTACGCGCGCCTGGTGCAACTGCGCGATCGCTACGCAGGCCTGATCCGCGAGAAATTTCCACGCATTCCGCGCCGGGTTTCCGGATACAACCTCGATGAGCTTCTGCCCGAGAACGGCTTCAACCTGGCGCGGGCGCTGGTGGGCTCTGAAGGCACGTGCGCAAGCGTGCTGTCAGCGACGCTGAACCTGACTTCGAGCCCTCCGCATCGTGTGCTTACCGCGTTGGCCTTCGATGATCCTTACCTCGCCGCGGATGTGGTGCCGCGCGTGCTCGAATTTGGGCCTATCGGTCTGGAGGGCTTTGACGGACTGCTGGTGGACTTCATGCTGCGCAAGAACCTGGCTGTAGACGATGTGAAGCTGTTGCCGCCGGGCGGTGGATTTCTGCTGGTGGAGATGGGCGCGTGGAACGCCGCGGAAGCGCAGAGCAAAGCCGAAGCGCTGGCAGCGGCGGCGCAGAGTTGGCCGGGTGCGCCGCGTGCGCGCATCTACAATCACGAAGACGCGGAGAGCGTGTGGAAGGTGCGCGAGTCGGCGCTGGGCGCAACGGTTTGTGTGCCGGGCGAGCCCGATCGCTGGGAGGGCTGGGACGACGCGGGCATTCCTCCCCCGCACCTGGGCACATATTTGCGGAAGCTGAACGCGCTCATGGGCGAGTATGGCTATCGCAGCCCGCTCTATGGGCATTTCGGGCAGGGCTGCGTTCACCTGCGCATCAACTTCGATTTCCGTACGGTTGAGGGTCTGCGAAAGTTTCGCGAATTCATCGACCGCGCGGCGGATATAGTTGTATCGCTGGGTGGCTCGCTCAGTGGCGAACATGGCGACGGGCAGGCGCGCGCGGCGCTGCTTCCGAAGATGTTCGGTCCGGAGCTGACGCAGGCATTTAAGGAGTTCAAGGCGATATGGGATCCGGACAACCGCATGAATCCCGGCAAGCTGACGGATGCGGTTCGCGTCTACGATCCGATCGAGAATCTGCGCTACGGACTTCCACCGGAGCGCGAGGCAGATGGACATTTGCACGGCAAGCTGGAGACGCATTTTGTGTTCGCCGCCGATCACGGGTCGATGGAAGATGCGACGGCGCGCTGTGTGGGCGTGGGAGCGTGCCTGAAAAAAGATGGCGGCGTGATGTGTCCCAGTTATCGCGCCACCGGCCTGGAACAGCACTCGACGCGCGGACGTGCGCGGTTGCTATGGGAGATGCTTGCCGGTGCGCTGCGCAAAGAGGGATTCGAGAGCGAGGCGGTGCACGAGGCGCTGGACCTTTGCCTGAGTTGCAAGGCCTGCAAGACGGAGTGTCCGGTGCAGGTTGACATGGCGCAGTACAAGTCGGAGTTTCTGGCGCAGAAGTACAAGGGCAAGTTGCATCCGCTGCAGCATTACGTGTTTGGCTTTGCCGACAAGATGGCGCGGCTGGGTTCGCTGACACCGGCGCTGACGAATTTTGTGCTTTCGAGTTCGTTGACGAGCCCGCTCATCAAACGCATCGTGGGTGTGGCGAAAGAGCGGCAGATGCCGCAACTGGCGCGGAAGAGTTATAAGGCATCGCGGGTCGTAGCCGAAACGACCAATGAATCTCGGGAGACGAGGCCGGACGGGCAGGCGGTGGTGTTGTGGGCGGACACGTGGAATAACTACTACCATCCGCATTCGTTGGTGGCTGCCGAGTCAGTACTGACACAGGCAGGCTTCCGGGTGCGGACAACCAAAGGCCACATCTGCTGCGGACGCCCGCTCTACGACTTCGGGTTGCTGGATACGGCGCGCAGTTATCTTCGTAATGTGCTCGATCGCGTGCGAGCAGAAATCGAGGCTGGCCTTCCATTCATTTTTCTTGAGCCGAGCTGCGCCAGTGTCTTCAAAGACGAATTGCTCGAGTTTTTCCCCGATGACGTACGCGCGCAGAAGCTGAGCACGCAGGTGTGGCTGCTGGCCGATTGGCTGGCAGCCAAAGCGCCTGGTTGGGTCGAGGGTCGATTGACGGGCGCACAGATCATTCTGCATGGCCACTGCCACCATAAGGCTGTGTTTGGCGGGCCGAAGAGCGAGATCGCGCTGCTGCGCAAGGCCGGCGCGCAGGTGGAGATGATCGACACAACCTGCTGCGGCATGGCCGGGCCGTTCGGGTTCGAAGCGGACAAGATTGAAGTGTCGAAGGCGATTGCGAATCTTGGGCTGATGCCGGCGGTGAATGCAGCGGGCCCGATGACGCTGATCGTGGCCGACGGCTTCAGTTGCCGCGAGCAGATCAGCCAACTCTCCGATCGAAGAGCGATGCACTTTGCGGAAATCATGGAGCATGATTGTGGATGCAGCGGGTGAGTTGGTCTCGCCGAAATACCTAAGATTTGCCTTTGCGCAATCGATTGTGCGAAGATGCAGAAAATCAGGAATTTGGGTAATCCGGCTGTAGGTTCAGGTTTGTGACCGCGTAATTCCGTGCCTTTCAACCTTATGACCCGAGTCGAAAGTTCATCGCATAAGTTCCAAAGTGCAAATGCAGGTCCCCGTTCGACTTCGCTCAGGGCAGGCTTTCGACTCCGCTGAAGTACGCTTCGCTCAGGATGACAGTTTAGTTATTTATATGAACTTTGGAGACGGGGCACCATTGCTCCGCAGGGAGAGATTGCAAATGAGAAGATGCGTGCTCCAACTTGGTGCGATGGCAATGCTGTTGGCGGGCGTTTTGCATGCGCAGAATCTTGCCGCAAACTGGCAGGGAACCTTCAATGCCGGCGGCGAGAATCGGCGAATTGTCTTGCAGATCGCGAAGGGCGATGGTGGCGCGTGGGCGGCCACGGCGTGCTTTATTGACTTCCTTCATGATCCCGCGAAGGTGGATTCGCTCGATGTGCATGGATCGAGTCTGCAATTCAAGGTGAATGGCGGCAAAGGCGCATTCGACGGGAAGATCGGCGCGGATGGGAATTCGATTTCCGGTGTGTGGACGTGGAACCAGCAGACTGCGCCGCTGGAATTGCGCCGCGCGACCAGCGAGACGGCGTGGTCGACGCCATTCGACTACCAGTACCACATGAAAGATGTAACGTATCCTCGACCTTCGCCGGCCGAGAAAACGATTCCGTTCTCACCCAAACTGGCTGTCGATTATATGGAGCAGGGCGCGGCGGCGTGGACCAGCGATTGGCAATGCGTGGCCTGCCACACCAACGGTTCGTATATGGTGGCGCGGCCGCTGATGACGCAGCAACTGGGTCCGCCGCAGAAGGAACTGCGCGATTTTTTTGTAACAACATTGCAGGGTGAGTTGGCCGCAGATCCCAAAGACCTGCGGCCGGAATACGATTCGACGCAGGCGGTTTACGTGGCGGCGGGACTGGCGATCTGGGATGCGCATGTGACGCACCGGTTGTCACCGGAGACGGCCGAAGCCCTGGACATGATGTTCAAGCTGCAGCGGGCCGATGGAGACTGGACCATCAGCGACGACAACAACCCGCCGCTGGAATCGAATCGCTATCAGTTGGCGACGGTCGCAGCGCGGGCGGTGGGCAACGCGCCGGGATGGTTGGCCGAGCAGCGCGGCAAGCCGGTTGAAGCGAAGATCAATTTGCTGGAAAACTATCTGCGTGCCGAGGGCAAGGTGCAGGGCGATTACGACCGGACGGATCTGCTGTGGGCGGCTGCGGAGCTCCCGGGCTTGCTGGATGCGAAGCGAATGCTGCAACTGGTGACGATGATTTCCGCGCACCAGAGGCCCGATGGCGGGTGGTCGATCAGGACATTTGCTCAGCCGGAGGAGTGGGGCAAGGGAAATCGCGCACAGAAGCTCAGAGCGGAACCGGAGTTCGTTGATCCTCCCAGCGACGGGCACATGACCGGCCTCGCGATCATCGCATTGCGCAAGGCAGGCGTTCCTCCTGGCGACCCGCGCATTCGGCGCGGCGTCTCCTGGCTCTTGACCCACCAGCGATCTTCCGGGCGATGGTGGACGCGGTCACTGAACCGCGATGGCTGGCAGTTCATCAGCTACAGCGGCACGGTTTACCCGCTGCTTGCCTTGTCCATGTGCGGCGAGTTGCCGGCTTCGAGCCAGAATCCGGCAATTGCCAAAAGCTTCACGGCGCCTGCTTCGCGGTGAGAACTGCGCTCCATCCCAGACCGATGGCGAGCCCGCGATGCGATCCGAGACGCTTCGAATGAAATCTCCCGTTCATCTGCATCGTGCATACTGAACCAATGAAACTTGCGAAGCCCGCGAAGCTTCTTCTGTCGTCTTTGGCAGCGATTGCTCTGAGCCCCACATCCATCCCGCAGACGGGCGTAACGGCAGTCCTTCCCAATGGGCGCGAGATTCATCCGGTGGGTAACTGGATTGCCGTGGCGCCGTATCCATTTGCGCTGGCGGTGCGGCCGGACGGCGCGCAGATCGCCGTGCCTTCGATCGGTTTTCCCTTCGCATTGAATGTGATTGCTGATCCTGACAAGGAACGCCCAGAGGTCAAGCGAATGCCTGCCGGCGCAGAAAACGATCCGGCAATCGAAGTACACGCGGGGCTGGCCTACTCGGCGGACGGAACGCTGCTCTACGTGGCTACGGGCGATTCGGGCAAGATTCGTGCCTACAAAACCAGCGATTGGACGACGGCGGGTGAGGTTTCTCTGGATGGGGCTGTGGGTGAGTCTGATGGCAAGAACGTGGTGCGCAGTGGAAGCTTTGCCGCAACGCTGACGGTTTCTCCAGACGGCAAGACCCTCTATGTGCTGGACCAGGGCAATTGGCGCATCGTGATTCTGGATGCGGCAACACTGAAGCGGATTGCAGAAGTCACGACGGGAAACTATCCGTTTGGGCTGACGCTTTCTCCTGATGGATCGCGTCTCTATGTGACCAACACGGGGCTGTTTGAATACACCACGATTCCCGGCGCCAATGCCGACGACCAGTTAAAAACGGGACTGCACTTTCCGCCCTTCGGCTACCCGTCGAAGGAGGCGCGCGAAGGTGCGGTCGTCGAAGGCAAGAAGATTCCCGGGCTGGGGGACGAGAATTCCGACCGGGGCAGTTCGCTGTGGACTTACGATGTGCATGATCGCGAGCATCCGGCGATAACCGCCCGGCTGCGGCTGGGTGTGAAGATCACCGAAGTCGCAGGCGAGACGCTGGGCGGAGCCGCGCCAACGGGCGTCGCGGCTGCTGACGATGCGGTGTTTGTTTCCCTGGCGCATGAGGACGCGCTGGCGAAGATCAGCGCCGATGGAACCAGGTTGATTGGGCAGACGGAGCTTTCGCCATTTAGCGGCCCGCGTTTCCAGGACCGCCAGGGCCGGCCTCTGCGCGGAGTCATGCCCAGCGGGTTGGCGCTGCGCGACGGGCTTGTTTATGTGGCGGAGTCGGGCATCGATGCGGTGGGTGTGGTGGACGAGTCGTCGATGCGGGTGATCGAGCACATTCCCGTGGGTTGGAATCCTTCAGCGGTGGCGCTTTCCCCGGATGGGCAGACGCTCTATGTGGTGAATACCAAGGGCAAAGGAACAGGTGCGAACGCGGGGAGCCTGCATGACCCCAAAATGCCTACCTATGTTGGTTCGCTGGAGATGGGCAGCCTGAGCGCGATTCCTGTCAGCAGCCTTCCTGCCGCTGCTGAACTGACGCAGACGGTGATTGCTGCCAATACCGCGGCCATTGCCAATCAGCCATCGCTGCCGCGGCTGAAGCACTGCTTCCTGGTGGTGCGAGAGAACCGAACCTACGACGAAGTGCTGGGCGATGTGGCGGGCGCGAACGGCGATTCCACGCTGGCTCGTTATGGCCTGGACGGATGGGCGGAAGAGAAGCAAAGCGCCACGCACCTGAAGGTGACGCCGAACCTGCATGCGCTGGTGGGGCAATTCGCCATGAGCGACAACTTCTATGTGGATAGTGATGTGTCGGCGGACGGGCATCGCTGGGTGATGGGCATCAATCCGACACCGTTCTTCAACACCGCTTGGACTTCAGGATATGGCGGCCGCCGTAAGGAGTTTGCCGGCGCCGGGCAACCAGGCCGCCGAGCGCTTTTTGGCGGAGCCGATGCGCCCATGCCGGAAGACGAGCCGCAGTTTGGCTCGTTGTGGGAGCACGTTGTGGCCGGCGGCGAGGGAATTCTGAATTATGGCGAGGGTCTGGAGATTGAGGGCAATGCGGAGATTCCGGGTGCGCAGCCGGAGGGGCAGCGGCTGTTTCTCAACGCGCCGCTGCCCAAGCCGGTGTTCGAGGCCAGCGACCGGCGCTATCCCACCTTCAATCTGGGGATTCCGGACCAGTTCAGGGTCAACGAGTTCGGGCGCGACTTCCGTCTGAAGCTGGTTGCCGGCAAGGTTCCGGCGCTGATTGTGATTCGCTTGCCGAACGACCATACAGCAGACCCCCGTCCGGCGGATGGGTATCCCTATCGCGCGTCGTTTGTGGCGGATAATGACCTGGCGCTGGGCAAGATTGTTGCCTTTCTTTCCAAGACCTCGATCTGGAAAGACACCGCATTATTTGTGACTGAAGACGACGCTCAGAGCGGTGTGGATCACGTTGACGCGCACCGCAGCATCTTGCTGGTAGCGAGCCCCTGGGTCAAGCCGGGGTCGGTAAGCCACGAGCACACCAGCATGGGCTCCATCACCCGCACCATCGACGAACTGTTGGGCCTGGGGCCGATGAACCTGGAGGACGCATTGGCCGGTGAGATTACCGGCATATTCGACAGTGTGCCGCACCTGGAGCCGTATGCCGTCCTTCCTGCAGATGCGCGGGTGTTCGTTCCCGCCAAAGCACGCTTCGCCCGGCCAAAGACGAAGGAGGAAGCGGCGGCGCTGCACGATGTGGACGATGCGGAAGAAATTCAAAAAGAGGTGGAGAAATCGGGCGCCAAGCTGCGGAAGCCCAAAGACGACGATTGAGTTCCTCCGGCGTGGTGTAATCAAAGAAATGTGTGGACACTTCCGGAAAAGCGCTCATAATGGTGTGCATTCCGCCTGGGCGTTTGCTCCAGTGGCCAGCTGGTCCCCGGAAGCGACGGTGCGGATTTTCAATTCCCTGTAACAAATCGCAGGGTCGCCTTTAACATGATCTCGATAACCTTAGTCAATAGAAAAGCTCAAAGAATGAGCCTGATAAGGAGTCTGATCAATGGCCGGAGTCACCCCATTCCCTCGACCAATTGAGTCCTTACAAGCAATTGGACGGTCGCGCTCAGCGGCTGGCACTTCCGGCTCCCGATCTCGCTTCTCCACGATTCTGTCTTTCCCGCTGAAACCTTCGCCAATTCGCTGGCAATCCATCCTTTTTACTCCATTCCATCCAAGGGGAAGACACCCCAAACTCGCAACAGCACGAAATCTTCAGGAGACAGTGATTCATGCAAAAGCTGATCGAATTCCTCCCCCAAAAGTCAATGCGGCAGTGTCTGACGGTCCTCGGCCTGCTGCTTGTGCTCGCCTGCACTTATGGCCGGGCGCAGTCCACGCAGGGTTCCGTCTTCGGCGCCGTTACAGACAAGGCGGGCGCGGTGGTTCCGGGGGCGTCGGTGACGCTCACCAGCACGGATGAAGGCGCGGTGCGTACCACCAAAAGCAACGGAGTGGGCGATTACCGCTTCGAGGACGTGAAGGCCGGCCGTTATTCTCTCGATGTTGAGGCTACGAGCTTTGAGAAATGGAACGCAACCGGCCTCGTGGTTGAAGTTCGCCAGGATCTGCACATCGATGTGAAGCTGCAGATCGGCGCGGTGACGCAGGAAGTCAAGGTGACCGGCGACATGGTGAGCGCTATTGAAACCGACTCGCCCACTATCAGCGGCACTTTCACCACCGACGATGCCAACAGCCTTCCCGTGAATACGCGCGCCAGTTTCAACGGCACCAGCGCCGCAAACATGTTTAGCGCGCTGCCTGGCGTTCAGGCAGATGGAGACAGCGCGGGTGTCTCGGTGCAGGGAGCGCTGCCCTACCAGGTGGATGTAACCGTGGATGGAGTCACAGTCAAGACGGCGACCGGCGGCGTCTATATCAACGACGCTTTGCCATCGACTGAGTCGATCTCCGAGATGCGCGCCGATGGCGTGATGGCCAACGCGGAGTTTGGTGACCCCGGCCAGATTGTTGTCACCACCAAGGGCGGAACCAACCTGCTCCACGGCTCGGGGTTCACGTATTACCAAGACAACAAATGGAACGCCATTCCCTACACCTATCCCACGACAACCACCAAGCCGCTGGCCCACGGCATCACCTTCGGCGGCAGCGTTGGCGGCCCGGTGATCATTCCACACCTTTACAACGGGCACAATAAGAGCTTCTTCTTCGGAGTCTATGAGGGTTGGCGCTTCCCCAACCAGGAGACTCTATTAGAGGTTGTCCCAAGCACGCTGATGATGCAGGGCGACTTCTCGAAATACGTCGAGCCGACGTCGGAGGGCGGCAACAGCTTTACGGGCCTGACCAATCCCTTCACCGGCGGCTCGTATGGCACCAGCATCCCCATGACCTCGCAGAGCCAGATCGCCCTGAACACCTTGAAACAGTTCTACCCGGCGAGCGGTCCGAACATAGGCGACCCTACTGAATACACTGACAACGGAGTGGCCAACTGGGAGGAGAATGTAAACGCCAGCCGCCGCTCCGATCAATTTGACGTACGCGGCGACCAGTACTTCGGCTCCAACCAGAAATTTCTGCTTTGGGGCAAGTTCACGTGGAAGAGCTTCCCCATTGACTCGCCGGAGATTCTGAACGTTCCTTCCCAGACCGACACCGACCAGAACAGAGTTTTGAAGGTCGATACCAACTGGACTATCAAACCCAGCGTGATCAATGAAGGCGGATTCGGATTCACCCGTGTCACCGAAGGCTCCTCCGACGCCTTCAACGGCAATGCATGGACGACCCAGCAAGACTGGCAGGGATTGCAGAACCTGTTCTATAACGGCATTCCGGAGATGGACTTCAACAACATCCAAAGCCTGGATGCCGACCGGTTGACGGAACTGACCAAGTCCAACACCTTCGACTACAGCGACGTTGTGATCTGGAGCAAGGGCAGACACTCGATCAAGATCGGGGGCGACATCCAGCACCTTGAAGCGGTTACACCTTTGGGATTCAATGGTTCCGATAACTACGGAACCTACCAGTTCAATACCAGCGGCAGCACCGGCATGTTCACTGGCGTAGACTTTGCCGACTTCCTGCTGGGCATTCCCAACCAGACGTTCTACGATGTGGTGTCGCAGGACAACGACGGCGTCTCCAACCACTATGCGTTCTTTGGCCAGGATGAGTGGCGTCTCGGTCCGAACCTGACGCTCTCCTACGGCCTGCGCTACGAACTGCATCCTGGCTACTACGACAAGGGCGGCGACATCGGGAATTTCGACCCCAGTGTTACGCTCGCGGGCCGGGTGATTTATCCCACCGGCAAGCAGTCGCTGCTGGCGCAAAGCTTTCTGGCCAGCGCGAACGCGTGCGATCCGGACGGAGTGACTCAATCCAACTCGTCTGTGGTCAACGGCGCTCCGTGCATGCAGGTGGTGGGCAACCAAGCGGCCGGATACCCATCGGGGCTGAAGATGTATCCGCACAAGCGCTTCATGCCCCGGTTCGGCTTCGCTTACCGTCCCTTCGGCGACGACAAGTGGGCCATCCGCGGCGGCGTGGGCCTTTACAACATCAACATGCTGGGCTCCAGCTTCTACTCGCTTACCGGCACGGTTCAGGCCTACACGCAGCAGTTCTCGAACACCTACAACTCCGAGACTCATGCCATTGGCTACCAATGGCCGCAGGTTTATGCCGGATCGGGCAGCGCCGGCTCGACGACGGCTTATGGCACCGACTACTTCGGCACCGCCAACAGTACCAACTGGAAAGACCCTTACACCGAGCAATGGTCGCTGAGCATCGATCACGATCTTGGCCATGGCTATGCGGCGCGCATCTCCTATATCGGCTCGGAGACGCATCAGCTGGTTTGGGCCCCGGATGAAAATACGCTGCCCTTCTCGACCACTGTGGCGGCCTTCAACAACGACATCGGCAACCGCCTGTTTCCCAACTGGGGGCGCATCAACACACGCGCCACAGGCGCCAACAACAGCTACCACTCCATGCAGTTGGAAGCCAGCCACCGGTTGCAGCAGGGTCTGGAGTTTCAGTCCGGATTTACCTGGGCTAAGAACCTGGCCGACAACCAGGGTCCGAATAATACCGGATTTGCGGGTGAGGGAGGCGGAGCGCGCTCGACTTCGATCCTCGATCGCCACGCGGATTTCGGAAACGTAGGCGGAACGCGCCGGCTGCGCTGGAACTCGACCGTGCTCTACGATCTGCCGTTTGGCCGCGGCAAAATGTTTGGAGCCGACATGCCACGCGTGGAGGACCTGATTGTAGGTGGATGGCGTTTGTCCTCCATCCTCACGGTGCAGAGCGGCCCCTATCTCACAGCCTACTTCCCCAGCGGCCAGGGCGATCCCTCCGGCACTGGTTCTGGATCAAACGGGGAGTACGGCGATGGTACTGGCAGCTTCGATGGGGGGCACCGCAGCCAGCACGCCGACTGGGTGCCGGGCCAAAGCGTGAAGCCGTCGAATCGGAGCCGCTTCAACTGGACCAATGGCGGCGCCTTTACCTGTCCGGGCGACCCATCATGGACGCTTGGCAATCCATGCGGCACCGGCGCAGGGTTCTACCCTGGGACCAACACTCCGCTCAGCGCCGTACCGTTGCCCATCGGCCGTTTTGGCAATGCTCCGGTTGGATCGGTTGAGGGCCCCGGCTTCTTCAACCTGTCTTCGGGGCTTAGCAAAGTGTTCTCTGTTACCGAGCGCCTCAAGCTGAAGGCGGAAGGGACGTTTACCAACGTGCTGAACCACACCAACCTGGGCGATCCAAACCTGAACCTGAGCTCGGGCAGCTTCGGGCTTGTTTCTGGCACCGAGGGCGCGGGTACCACAAATCCGAACGACTTCGGCTCTGCTCGCAAGGTGCAGATCGCGGTGCGGGCAGAGTTCTAAAAGGAGTTTTTCCAACGCAACAATTGCGGCGTGAATCTTCGGGTTCACGCTGCTTTTTTTGCTGCAAACTGCCGCTGTGCTCTAAATTCTTCCCGCGCGGAGTGAGCAATGCAGGCCACACCGCAGTGGCCCGGTGTTGTATCGTCTTCAACAGGAGCAGGTTCCCCGGTTTACGCGCAATCGCTTGCAACTCTGGCTGCGGAATCTGCGTCCAATGCGTTGGGTCCGGCGCGGAATTTCATCTCAATCTGAGCGTGCGTCGATCCTGTAAGCCAGTGCCGCGGGGCTTTCCATTTGCGGCCAACCGGAGAAATTTGCTACGCTCAGGCAATCTTCAGGCTGGGCGAAAGGAGAATTTTCATCATGTCAGAAGAAAACAAGCTTCATCATCTAGGATGGTTTCTCGCAGGATTGGGCGTGGGTGCGGTAGTAGGGATTCTTTACGCCCCCAAGAGCGGCAAGGAAACCCGCGAGAGCCTGGCCAACAGCGCCCGCGAGGGCACCGAATATGTGCGCGTCAAAAGCCAGCAGGCTGTAGAGCAGGTAGGCGTCATGGTGGACAAGGGCAAGGAGCACATCAGCACGCTGGTGGACAAGAGCAAGGACCAGGTGGGCGAGTACATCGATCGCAGCCGCGAAGTTGTGGATCGCGGGCGGGCGCAATGGGAAGAGTTTGTGGAGCGCGGCAAGAGCCTGGTTACCGACCAGACCACTCGTGTGGGCGCTGCCGTTGAAGCGGGCCGCAACGCTTATCGCACCACCACCGTCGACCCGACGGAACTGTAGGGAACTGTTCGCCGCATTTCGAATGCGGCCCTCCCTATCTGATTGATCCGCTCCGGAAGTGAGCACGCGAGTTGCCCATGGCGGCTCACGTGCTCATCTCCAGATGAGGACGCATCCCTTTGGCCGGGGATGCGAGAACGATGTGTGCACGTCCGCAGTCATGCTGTGCGAGAATACTTCGAGGCCAACAATGAATCATGAAACCATCCAGCTGGTTTGTATTGCCGTAATCGCAGCGGCCGTGGTGATACAGACGATCGTCCTGCTGGGAGTCCTGGCGGGAGTCGGCAAAGCTCTCAAGTCGATCAAAGGGGAGCTCGACGACATGAAGTCCTCGGTGTTGCCCTTCATGGACACCACGAAGGATTTCATCACCCGCCTGTCTCCCAGGGTGGAGTCGACTGTGATCGATGTCTCCGAGCTTGCTCGAATGTTGCGGACCCAGGCGGCGGACATGGAGGCATCGGTGACGCAGGTGCTGGCCACCGTTCGCAGCCAGACCACCCGCATCGACGGGATGCTTACGGACGCCCTGGACGCGGTAGACAAGGCGAGCGATTTTGTTACCAAGGCTGTCAGCAAGCCGGTAAGACAGCTCAATGGGATGCTGGCCGGAATCAAAGCGGTCATCGAATCGCTGGGCTCACGCAACTCGTCGAACTACAAGCCAGGCTTCCACGACGACCCGTTGCGTGACGTCCCCATGCGCGACGACAAAGACTTGTTCGTCTAAAAGTCCTGTTCCCCCGTCCTAAAGTCATGTTCACATGGGGGCGAGGGATGAGGACTCGATTCAATTGTCTAGTGGCGTTTTCCGCTGCCGGGTTAATTGCGACCGTCGCGGCGCAAACAACTCCTAAAGCGGAGCTCCTGGCACTTTCCAAACAAGATCACACGCTCTCCATTGTTGATCCGGCCGATCTGCACGTGGTGGCGCGGATTCCCGTGGGCGACGATCCGCATGAGGTGATTGCCTCCGCGGATGGCAAGACGGGCTATGTCTCCAACTACGGTTTCGGCGCATTCCATACGCTTGCGGTGATCGACCTGGTGGGGCAGACCCGGCTCCCGAGCATCGATCTGGGCGCGCTGCGCGGGCCCCACGGACTGGACTTCAAACTGGGCAAGGTGTGGTTTACGGCCGAGGCAGCGAAGTCGATCGGCAGCTTCGATCCTGCCAGCGGCACGATCGACTGGATCATGGGTATCGGCCAGGACCGCACGCACATGATCTATGTGTTTCCCGACGGCAAACGGATCGTGACCACAAATGTGAATTCGGCGACGGTGACGATTCTGGAGAAGACAGAGGGCCGCGTGGGCGGACCTCCGCCGGGAATGCCGCCGGGTCCGCCTCCAGGCGCTGGAGGGCCGCCGCCGGGCATGCAGCCTGGACGCATGCCCACTCTGCCGGGAGGAGACTGGACGCTCACCGTGATTCCTGTGGGCCGAGGGTCGGAGGGATTCGATGTTTCTCCGGATGGCAAAGAGGCTTGGGTAGCGAACGCGCAGGACGGTACCGTTTCAGTGATCGACATCGCGCAAAAGAAAGTGACGGCGACGCTGGCCGCGAATGTTCCCGGTGCGAACCGGCTGAAGTTTACTCCGGATGGAAAGCTGGCGCTGATTTCGGCGCAGCAGGCACTGGTGGTGCTGGATGTGGCAACCCAGAGGGAAGTGCAGCGGCTGGTGAATGTGCACGGTTCAGGCGGAGTCCAGATGCAGCCGGATGGGACGCGGGCTTATGTGGCCTGCGGGCGGGATGGTTACGTTGCGGTGATCGACTTGAAGACGCTGGAGATGGTGGGTAAGGTGGATGTTGCCGGGCCGGATGGGCTGGCTTGGGCGGTGCGGCAGTGACGGATTATCCGCGGTCGGATTTTTGGGTGATCTGAACAGAGGCGGGATGGGGTTCGTGGTTTCCCACCCATGCGCCAAGAACGCGCATGGATGGGGCACCCGGCTTGAAGTGGAACGAAGCCCACATTTACTTTTCGTCGAGCTGAATCACCTGAATCGCGTAGCCCGGCACCGTGTGGTGCAGATGGTTGCTGACGCCGGGGAGCGCGCCTTCTTCGGGGACAATCTGAGTTGGCTTCTCCAGCGTGTTGCTGGCCTGTGTGCTGTTTGCTTTGAGTGTGATGAGCTTGCCCGTCTCTGCCAAACTGTCGCCGGCAATATCAATGTTTACCGGCAGCGGCGTGGACGATGCGTTCACCAGCTTCAGGTAGAGCCGCTTCTTTGCTGCGTCGCGCGTAATGGAATAGAAAAACTTGGGGTTGGTTGCATCGACGCCCGCGCCTTCCAGCTTTGAAGCCGGCGTCTCGCTGCCCACGTACTTTGCGAACATCACCTGCGCCCAGTAGCTGGGCGAGCCATAGCTGTGCATCGCGTCGTAGCCAATGAGGTCAGTCTCCCACTGCATGCCGCCGGGGTCTACGCGCACCAGCAGCGGCGCGTAGGCAGCCATCACGATCAGGTCGCTATTGCGCTCCATGCCGGTCATCCAGGCCGCGTCGCCCAGAGCCGCGCCGAAGTTGGGCGTCGGCGAACCCTCGCGCGTGGCCCACTCGCCGACAAATATCTTGGGCCCGCTGCGATCGGTCTTGTCATAATGGGTCGCATCCTTGAAGAACGTTGTGGCGCGCACGTAATAGTGGTCGTCCACCACGTCCGGACGGATGCTCTTCACCGGCTCGGTGGCGATGAGTTGCAGGTCAGGATACTTGGCCTTGATGGCTTTGTAGAACTGCGGATAGCGGCCTTCGTAGCTGCCCGACCTGTCGAACATGTCCTCATTGCCGATTTCAATGTAGTTGAGCTTGAATGGCTGCGGGTGGCCATCCTTCACACGCTCGGCGCCCCACTTGGTATCGGGTCCGCCGGTCACGTATTCAATCTCGTCGAGCGCATCCTGAATGTAAGGGTCGAGGTCAGGGCCTGGATTCACGTGTTCCTGCGCCATCGAGTAACCGGCGTAGACGGCCAGCACCGGCTGCATGTGCAGGTCTTCGCACCACTCCAGGAATTCGAGCAGGCCAAGGCCATCCGAAGAGTGGTAGCTCCACGGACTGGGATGCGTGGGCCGGTCGACCAGCGGGCCGATGGTCTTCTTCCACTCGTAGCGATCCCGAATGTGATCGCCTTCTAGATAATTGCCGCCGGGGAAGCGCAAGAATGCTGGATGCATCGCGGCCAGCTTCTCCATCAGGTCAATGCGATTGCCGTTCACGCGGTCGTGATAAGTGGGCGGAAAGAGCGACACCAGATCTAGCCAGAGCGTCCCGGCGTGCCCCACGGTGATGGAAAGATGATTTGCCGCCGAGGGCTCGATCGCGCCGGTTGCAAGCGTGAACTGATACTGCTTCCACTCGGTTCCGATTGCGGAGACCGGCGCCGTCGCTTGCGCCTTCCCGGTCGAGTTGTTGACCAGGCTCACGGTCACAGGGCCAAGCTCGGTTGAGCTGGCCTTGGCATAAAAGGATCCCTTATACGTGGTATTGGGGCGCAGAGCCATGCCCCAGTAGCCATCGTTGAGCACTCCGGCCTGGTTGTGCGCGTCGGCCTGCTTCACATCGAGCTTGAGGCTGGATTTCAAGGCTTCACTCGGGCCGGATTGCTTGTCAACACTCATCGCGGCCTGGGCGTTGCCATCTTCCACCAGGAACCAGTGCCCGATTCCGCTCCAGTCACTGCCGATGGTACGGTTGCGAACCATCTCCGCGTAAAGGCCGCCGTCGTATGAATAGTTGATCTCCTCGGTCATCAGGCCGTAGAGCGTTGGGCTGACCTTGGAGACGGGCTGATCGGCATGAATGGTAAGCGTGGCGGGCGGGGCCTGCGCCTGGATAAGGGCGGTGGAAAGAATGGCGGCGACGGCTGCGGCTTGAGCAAACGTTTTCTCGATCATCGATGACTTCCCCCGAAAAAGGATGCCGGGCCAGTATAACGCGGTTGGGGGCGTCGAGCCAGCGAGGCCCGTCGGCTTCAAAACCGCAACGTGTCGAATCAGCGATAGCATCTGGATCATGCTCCCCGGCTCGCCGTTCGAGTTTGGGTCGAACTCGATTAAAGAATTGCAAAATGTCTATACTCGTCCAATGTCATTAAATCCCCTTTTGGTAGAGGCAATGCCCGCGTTTGCTCGCGAACTCGAAGCACTGCTGGCGAATCAGGGTGACTCCGAGTTGGCAACGCAGGTAAAAGACCTGAGGATCGTTGATCGTTGCAGGTGCGGCGACGACTTCTGCGCCACTTTCTACACGCAATCAAAGCCAAAGGGCGGCTACGGTAGTGGTCACAAATGCGTTGAAGTGGCCCCCGAAAAGGGGATGATCATTTTGGACGTCGTCCGAGGACAGATCATGAAAGTTGAGGTCCTGTATCGAGACGAGATCCGAGGCCAACTTCATTTGATCGTGCCATGAAAGATTCTGTCGAGAGTCGTTAGATGATCCAGCCGCCGCCGACTACTTCGTCGCCGTCGTAAAAGACCGCGGACTGGCCGGGCGTGACTGCGCGCTGCGGCTCATCGAACGTCGCGATCACTTCGCCCCGCGCGGCGGGCTCGAGCGTGGCCCAGGCCGGCTCGTGGCGATGGCGAATTTTGGCCTTCACACGCATGGGCGCGGTGAGCGCGGGAATGCTGATCCAGTTGAGCCGGCCGGCGCGCAGAGTCCGCGTGGCCAGCTCGGCATCCGCACCCACGGTGACGCGATGGCTATCGGGGTGAATGCTTAGGACGTAGAGCGGCGTAGGCGAGCTGACGCCCAGGCCCTTGCGCTGGCCCACGGTGAAGCTGGAGATGCCGTCGTGGCGGCCGATCACTTCGCCACTGGACGCGACCAGCTCGCCTGCGGTATCGGGCATCGGCTCGCCCTGCTCTTCGAGGTAAGCGGTGAGGAACTGCTTGTAGTTGCCGCCGGGAATGAAGCAGATCTCCTGCGAGTCGGGCTTCTCGGCCAGCGCCAGGCCGCGGGCGCGAGCAACTTCGCGGACTTCGGGCTTGGTGAGCTTTCCCAGCGGGAACAATGTGCGCGAGAGCTGCTCCTGCGTGAGGCCAAAGAGGAAGTAGGTCTGGTCCTTTGCCGCGTCAGCGGGCCGCTTCAGAATCCAGCGCGCGCGGGCCGGGTCGTATTCGTTGACGGCGTAGTGGCCAGTGGCGATGCGCTCTGCGCCGATGGAGCGGGCGGTCTGGAGCAGAGCATCGAACTTGAGGTGGTTGTTGCACAGCGAGCAGGGAATTGGCGTGCGGCCGTGCAGGTACTCGTCCACGAAGGGACGCACGACATCGCGCTCGAAGCGGTCTTGCTGGTTAACCACGTAATACGGAATTCCTAGGTGCTCGGCGACTCGGCGGGCGTCGTAGACGTCATCGAGCGAGCAGCAGCGGCCGGCCTTGGGTGCGTCGGGAATGCCGTGCTTACCGGCCAGGCGGGTCTGGTCCCAGAGCTGGAGGGTGAGGCCGACGACGGTGTCGCCCGAGTGGGCGAGCATTGCCGCTGCCGTCGAGGAATCGACTCCTCCGGACATGGCTACGGCGATCGTGGTTGGCTCGGTCATTTCTTTAGTAAGTTAGCGAGTTAGCAAGTCAGCGAGCCAGCGAGTCGGCTGGCTATTCTTACCCCAGCGTTCCGGCGGCAACCGGCGAAAGCGCACGCAAATGTTCCACTGCTTCAGGCACGACGCGCAATACGTGTTCCACATCGGCTTCGGTCACCGTCTTCAGCAAACTGAAGCGGAGACTGGCGCGAGCGCGATTCTTGTCGAGACCCATTGCCATCAATACATGGCTGGGCTCGGTGGCTCCGGAGTGGCAGGCCGATCCGCCGGAGATGGACACGCCTTTCAGGTCGAGCGCGATCACCAGCGCCTCTCCCTCCAACTGGTCGAACCAGATATTGGTGGTGTTGGCGGCGCGGGGGACCGAGTTGTTATTGGAAAAAGCAAACGCAGGTCCTTCGACTCGCTGTGCTCGCTCAGGATGACAGTCAATAAAATGTGCGCCGTTGACTCCGGTGCCCGGGATCTGCAAAATGCCCGCCTCCAGGCGGTCGCGCATCTGGGCCAGGCGGTAGATAGTCCCGTCGTCGAGCGAGTGCATGGCCAGCTCTGCAGCTTTCGCCAGGCCTACGATGCCGGCTACGTTCTCCGTGCCAGCGCGCTGGCGGCGTTCGTGGCTGCCGCCAACGAGCAGCGGCTCAATGGGCGTTCCGCGGCGCACGAACATGGCGCCAATGCCCTTGGGTCCGTGCATCTTGTGCGCGCTGATGGAGAGCAGATGGCAGCCAATGCGGCGCACGTCGAACTCGACCTTGCCCGCGCCCTGCACGGCGTCGATGTGGAAGAAAATCCCGGTATCCGCGGCGATTCTGCCGATCTCCTCCACCGGCTGCAGGACTCCCGTCTCATTGTTGGCCAGCATTACGCTGATCAGCCGCGTCTCGGGACGGATGGCCCGGCGAATGTCGACCGGATCGATCAGGCCGCTGGGCTGAGGAGCCACAAAAGTAGTTTCTACGCCGCGCCGCGCCAGCCGCCTGGCCGCCTCAAGAATGGCCGAGTGCTCAATGGAAGTAGTAATGAAATGGTCGCCGGGGTGCAGCAAACCAAAAATGGCGGTGTTGTCGCCCTCGGTGCCGCCGGAGTTGAACACCACCTCGGCATCGTGGCAGTTGAAAAAGCGCGCCATTGTCTCGCGGGCCCGGTCGACTGCGGTGCGCGCCTGCTGGCCGTCGCGGTGAATCGAGGAGGCGTTGCCGAAATGCTCCATCCAGTACGGGCGCATGGCCTCCATCACCTCGGGAAGCAGAGGCGTGGTAGCGTTGGCGTCCATATAGACTCGGCGCATGGCAGGGATCTCCTTATCCTTGATTGTAAGGGCAATCGGAATTTCCCGCGCCGGTCGGTGCATTGAATGGAAGAATCCCACCCCCAGGCTGCGGAGAAATGGCCTTGGTATGCGGCGGCCATCGTGGCTAAGCGGCGCCCTCGATAACGAGTGGTCTGACGACCCGCATGGAGCGCAGCTTGCAAAGACCACAGCTCGTTTTCAGACCCATTCGAATTGGCACAGTGTGATCAGGATGAAAGCAGTTGCTTGCATTGGCACGACAATTCCGCGGCGAGATACAGCAGAAATTAAAGTGGGTGCCCGCGCTGTTCATTTTTGGAAAACTTCTGGCTCTAAGGTAATGAAAGAAATGTTCTTAACCGCAAATGACTGCTTGAATCGCGCCCATTTCTTGATATATTCAAGACACGGGGCACTCAAACCCGGCGCTAACGCACTTCGCAAATGCATGAAAGCATATGCTTTCATCTGCATGGCTTGAACTTTTTTGGATGGATTATTTCCGTGACTGGCTGAGAGCATTCGGCTTGAATCCATTAAGGCGAGAATTGAGGGCGACCATGGGCAGCGCTGCGCAACGAAGAATTCCAGCCGAATACGCCGTTCTGCCGGGCTACACAGCGGAAATGCCGATTGAGCCCAAATGGTTTGCCGTCTACACCACTTCACGTCACGAGAAGCGCGTGGCCCAGCACCTGACCCAAAGACAAATTGAGTTCTATCTTCCCCTTTATAAGTCGCAACGCAAGTGGAGCGATGGCTCGCGTGTGACCCTCGATCTTCCCCTGTTTCCGGGCTATCTGTTCGTTCACATCAAGCGAAACGAGCGCGGGCTGGTGCTGGGAGTTCCAGGTACTTTGGCGGTGGTGGGCGGGACAAGGGGGGAACCAGCTCCGTTGCCGGATGCGGCCATTGATGCTCTGCGCACCGGACTTCACCTGCGCCATGTTGAGCCGCATCCATTGCTGACGGTGGGTCAGCGCGCGCGCATTCGAAGCGGCGCTCTGGCGGGGATGGCAGGCATCGTGGTCCGCAAAAAGAATAGCTGCCGCGTAATTCTGACTCTCGAGCATATCCAGCGGAGTATCGCGGTTGAAGTGGACGGAGACGATCTTGAACCGCTGGAATGCGACGAGTTTTCCCGCTCAACCCTCCTCAGAGCCTGAGTTAGTTCTGTGTCTTGTTGATGAGGCGCAGCGGCAAATTTTCCTGGCCTCCCTCAATCTAATCGCAGATAAACCAAGTAACCGGAGGCGGAAAACAAGCGTCTAAGTTTCGAGAGGAATTCCCTGCTTTCGAGCAGCCGCGCGCGGTTGACAACTGCAAGTCCCTGCGGCGATTCTGCGAAGGAACACCTCCTCAATCGTGTTCGACGCGGAGTCCCCTGTGTCTGAATTTGAAAGTAAGCCAGCTGGCCAGCCCATCGGCCCTGATCACCAGTTGATTGCGCCGCCTCACAAGTCCGGCAAAAGCTGGATTCTCTGGATCATCGTTTTGCTGGTTGTTGCCGGCGTAGTCATTTTCATCCTGCACAACAATGCCTCCAAAAAGACCCAGACCGCCTCCAGCGGAAGCGGCGCCGGCGGCAGAAGGGGTATGACGGGTCCCGTGCCGGTTACGGTGGCTACCGCCACCAAGGGCGACATGGGCGTCTACATTGATGCCATCGGCACGGTGACTCCGGTCTACACAGATTCGATCACCGCTCAGGTGACAGGGGTTCTGACCGCGGTGAATTACAGAGAAGGCCAGTTCGTGCGCAAAGGGGATGCGTTGATCGAGATTGATCCGCGGCCCTACCAGGCAACCTTGATGCAGGCGCAGGGCACGCTGGAGCGGGACCAGAGTATTCTGGCGCAGGCGCAAATGGATCTGGATCGCTATCGCGCGGCTTGGGCGCGTAACGGCATCAACAAGCAACTACTCGACGACCAGGAAAAGATCGTGCTGCAAGACCAGGGCACGGTGAAACTGGATCAAGGCGCGGTTGACTACGATCAAGTCCAGTTGAGTTTCTGCCATATCGCCTCGCCGATCTCCGGCCAGGTTGGTCTCCGCCTGGTGGATCCCGGCAACCTGGTGCAGGCGGGTGGAACAGACACCCTGGTGGTTATTACGCAAATGCAGCCGACTACAGTGATCTTTACCCTGGCCGAAGATAGCCTGGGACAGGTCGAGACGCAGATGCGCAAGACGCACACGCTGCCGGTGGAAGCCTGGGACCGTAACTCCACCAACAAGCTGGCCACCGGCAAGCTGCTCACCATCAATAACCAAATCGACACCACCACCGGCACCGTGAAGCTGCGCGCCACCTTCGATAACAAAAACAACGTCCTGTTTCCAAATCAGTTTGTGAATACACGGCTGCTGGTGACCACGCAGCACGGAGTTACGCTGATTCCCACCGCCGCCGTTCAACACAATGGCCAGGTCGCATTCGTCTATGTGATCGACCCGGTAAAGAAAGTGGCCAGCGTAGTCAACATCAAGACCGGCGTCTCTGACGCGGGCACGATTGCCGTGCAAGGACTCAACGTCGGCGTTCAAGTGGCCACCAGCAGCTTTGACAAGCTGCAGGCGGGCAGCCAGATCTTCGTTACGAAGCAGCCGATTGCACCAAATCCATCCGAGGAAAACACTCCGTGAGTCCATCCGGCCCTTTCATCCAGCGTCCTGTTGCAACCTCGCTGCTGATGGCCGCAATCCTGCTGGTGGGTATCGTAGCGTATACCCAGTTGCCGATGTCTGCCCTGCCTGAGGTCGACTATCCCACCATTCAGGTGGTGACGTTCTATCCCGGCGCCAATCCTGATGTAATGGCCACCACGGTGACGGCTCCGCTGGAACGCCAGTTTGGCCAGTTGCAGGGCCTGAGCCAGATGACGTCGACCAGCTCCGGCGGCTCGTCGGTGATTGTGCTGCAGTTCGCGCTTGCGTTGAACATCGACATCGCGGAAGAAGAAGTGCAGTCGGCCATCAATGCCTCGCAAAGTTATCTGCCTTCCGATCTGCCTGCGCCACCGGTTTATAACAAGACCAATCCCGCCGATGCCCCGGTGCTTACGCTGGCAATTACCTCCGCATCCATGCCTCTGTCGCAGGTTGAGGATATGGTGGACACGCGGCTTGCGCCGAAGATTTCGCAGTTGAGCGGCGTGGGCCTGGTGAGCATCAGCGGCGGACAGAAGCCGGCGGTCCGCATCCAAGCAAATCCTACCGCGCTTGCGTCGTACGGGCTGAACATGGAGAGCTTGCGCACGGCGCTGGTCGATTCAAGCGTCAATCAAGCCAAGGGCAACTTTGACGGGCCGCATCAGGACTACCAGATCAACGCCAACGACCAGTTGTTGACCAGCGACGATTATCGACACGTGGTGGTTGCGTACAACAACGGCGCGCCCGTGATGCTGACCGATGTTGCAAAGGTGACAGACGGCATCGAGAACAAGAGCCAGGCCGCCTGGATGAACGAGACGCCGGCAGTGATCCTGAACATCCAACGCCAACCGGGCGCGAACACCATCAACGTGGTGAAGGCAATCAAGGCGATTCTTCCCCAGCTTGAGGTCAACCTTCCCGCATCCATCACGGTCACGCCGCTCACCGATCTCACCACCGCCATCAACGCCTCGGTGGATGACGTTGAGTTTGAACTGTTGTTGACCATTGGCCTGGTGGTGATGGTCATCTTCCTATTCCTGCGCAATGTGTATGCCACCATCATTCCCAGCGTAGCCGTGCCGCTATCGCTGGTGGGCACCTTTGGCGTGATGTATGCGCTCGGCTACAGCCTCGACAATCTTTCGCTGATGGCGCTCACCATCTCCACGGGCTTCGTGGTGGATGACGCCATTGTGATGATCGAGAATATCTCGCGCTACCTTGAAGCAGGCGATACGCCCATGCAGGCGGCCATCAAGGGCGCCGAGCAGATCGGTTTCACGATTATTTCGTTGACCGTTTCGCTGATCGCCGTGCTCATCCCGTTGCTGTTCATGGGCGGCGTCATCGGCCGCCTCTTCCGCGAATTCGCGGTCACGCTGGCTGTCACCATCGTTCTTTCTGCCGTGGTTTCGCTCACGCTGACGCCGATGATGTGCTCGCGCATATTGCGCCACACTCCGGACGAAAAGCAGGGCCGTTTCTTCAAGGCTTCGGAGCGAGTATTCGAGAGCATCATCTCCTTCTACGGCCGCACGCTCAAATTCGTGCTCCGCTTCCAGACAGTCACGCTGCTGGTGGCTGTGGCAACGCTGATTCTTACCGTCTTTCTTTACATAATCATCCCCAAGGGATTCTTTCCCACGCAGGATACGGGCGTAATCCAGGGCATTTCGCAGGCGCCGGCTACCATCTCCTTTGCGGCCATGTCAGAGAAGCAGCAGCAACTGGCCCGCATCGTGCTCGCCGATCCGGCGGTAGAAAGTCTTTCTTCCTTCATCGGGGCTGACGGCACCAATACGACGCTGAACAGCGGTCGCATGTCGATCAATCTCAGGCCCCTCAACGTGAGGGATTTGAGCGCAGCCGATGTGATTCGCCGCTTGCAGACCAATCTCAAGGATGTTCAGGGTGTTGAGCTCTACATGAGCCCGGTGCAGAACATCACCGTTGACGATCGTGTCAGTCGCACCCAATATCAATACACGCTCGAAGATCCGGATGTGAACGAACTGAACGAGTGGACCGGCAAGCTGGTGGACAAGATGAAGCAGTTGCCGCAGTTGGCAGACGTGGCAACCGATCAGCAGACCGGCGGCCTTGCGGTGTCATTGGTGATCGATCGCGTCACGGCATCGCGTCTCGGCATTGCTCCAGACACCATTGACAACACGCTCTACGATGCATACGGCCAGCGGCAGATCAGCACCATGTACACGCAGTTGAACCAGTACCACGTGATTCTGGAATCCGATCCGTCGGCGCAGACCAGCCCCAGCAAGCTACAGGATCTATACATCCAGTCCGGCGCGGGCTCGGGAGGCTCGGGCCCTGGCGCTTCGACTTCGTTTGCAGCTTCGGGGTCTTCGTCTGCCGGGTCGAATGCAACCACCGCCTCGGCGGCGTACACCCCATCTTCCGGAGTGCTCACCACTCCCTCGAATGCCCTGACGTCGGGCGTAGGCACAACCGGCGCGTCATCTTCTTCCTCTTCCAACACAACCACGAGTTCAACGCCTGCAGGCTCCGTCCCGCTGAGTGCATTTACTCATCTGCAACGAACCACCGAGTCGCTCTCCATCAATCATCAAGGGCAGTTCCCGGCGGTTACGGTGTCGTTCAATCTGGCTCCCGATGCCGCGCTGGGCGGCGCAATCACAGCGATCGAGAAGGCGCAGAAAGACCTGAACATGCCGGCCAGCGTACAGTATGGATTCCAGGGCACCGCAGCCGCATTCGAGGGCTCGCTCTCCAATGAAGGCCTGCTGATTCTAGCCGCGCTGGCAGCGGTTTATATTGTACTCGGCATACTCTACGAGAGTTTCATACATCCCATTACGATTCTTTCCACGCTGCCCTCGGCGGGCGTGGGCGCACTGCTGGCGCTCATTCTTTTCAAGCAGGATCTGAGCGTGGTCGCCATCATCGGCATCATCCTGCTGATCGGCATTGTGAAGAAGAACGGCATCATGATGGTGGACTTCGCGCTGGAAGGCGAACGCGAGCGCGGCATGAGTTCGACGGACGCAATTTACGAGGCCTGCCTGCTGCGCTTCCGGCCCATCATGATGACCACCATGGCTGCGCTGCTGGCAGGTATCCCGCTGGCCGTGGGAAGCGGCATGGGCTCGGAGTTGCGCCGTCCGCTGGGCATCGCCATGGTGGGCGGACTTTTGCTCAGCCAGATACTCACGCTCTACACCACGCCTGTAATTTACATCTTCTTCGATAGCCTCGGTCATCGCGTCAACCGCGCGCGCAAGGCGATTGGCAATAACGGCGAGGCGCAACCGGCGGAGGGCTCATGAACATCTCCGCTCCGTTCATCAAGCGCCCCGTAGCCACCACCCTGTTGACGGCGGGAATAACGCTGGTCGGAGCCATCGCCTTCAACGTTTTGCCCGTTTCTCCATTGCCGCAGATCGATTTCCCCACCATCTCCGTGAATGCCGGCCTGCCGGGCGGAAGCCCGGAGATTATGGCGTCCTCAATTGCCGCGCCGCTGGAGCGCCAGTTCAGCCACATTGCAGGCATCACGGAGATGACTTCGTCAAGCTCGCTCGGCAGCACCTCCATTACGCTGCAGTTCGACCTGAGCCGCAACATCGACGGCGCGGCGCGCGACGTGGAAGCGGCCATCAACTCCGCACGCACCTATCTGCCCGCCGACCTGCCTGGCAACCCGACTTACAGAAAGGTGAATCCAGCGGACTCCCCGATCATGATTCTGGGGTTGACGTCCGGCAAATACGACAGGCCGACGCTTTATGACGAGGCTTCGTCGGTGATTGCGCAGAAGATTTCGCAAATTCAGGGCGTTGGACAAGTGGCGGTCCAGGGGGGCGCCGGCCCTTCGGTGCGTGTGGAAGTGGACCCCACCAAGCTGAACAGCTATGGACTCACCATGTCGTCTTTGCAGGCCGTGTTGAGCCAGCAGAACGTGCATGAGGCGACTGGGCAAATCGCGGATGGGACACGAACTCTCGACATTATCACCAACGACCAAATGCACCAGGCGGATGAATACAAGCCGATTGTGATCGGCTACCACAACGGAGCCGCGGTGCATTTGTCCGAAGTGGCAGACGTCGCCAATGGAGCACAGAACATTCGCACCGCCGGCTATACGGATGGCGTGCCCTCGATCACGGTACAGATCTTTCGCCAGCCCGGCGCCAACATCATCGAAACCGTCGATCGCATCAAAGCGGAGTTGCCGTCGGTGGTGGCTTCGATCCCGCAAGGCATCACCATCACCATGGTTCTGGACCGGACCACAACCATCCGCGCATCGGTCAACGATGTGGAGCGCTCTCTTATTGGTTCCGTCATCCTGGTTGTGCTGGTGGTCTTCATGTTCCTGCGGAATTGGCGCGCAACGCTCATTCCCGCCGTCGCCGTTCCCGCATCGCTGATTGCCACCTTTGCCGTGATGTACCTGTTCGGTTACAGCCTGGACAATCTCTCTCTCATGGCGCTGACCATATCGACAGGATTTGTGGTGGACGACGCGATTGTGGTGATGGAGAACATCTCGCGCCTGCGTGAAGACGGCATGGATCCGATGAAGGCGGCCTTCGAGGGTTCACGCGAGATCGGCTTCACCATTCTCTCCATCAGCATGTCGCTGATCGCGGTCTTCATTCCCATTCTTTTCATGGCCGGAATTGTGGGCCGCCTGTTCCGCGAGTTCGCCGTAACGCTCTCAACAGCCATTGTCATGTCGATGCTGGTCTCGCTCACAACCACGCCCATGATGTGCGCGTACATTCTCAAGGACGAGAGCAAGATCAAGCACGGGCGCATGTATCGCATCAGCGAGAAGGGATTCTCGTCGCTGCTCTCCGGGTACAGCAGGTCGTTGAAGTGGGTGCTGGATCATCCCTGGCCGGTATTCACCATCTTGCTGCTCACTATCGGGCTGAACTTCTATCTGATCTGGATCATCCCCAAGGGATTTTTCCCGCAGCAGGATACAGGAGTCATCATGGGCGGCGTGCAGGGACCGCAAGACGCGTCGTTCCCGGTGATGGACAACTCGGTGCGAGAGCTGGTGAGCGTGATCAAGGCTGACCCCGGCGTGGCCCACGTGAACGCCTACACAGGGTCTTCTAATGCCGGCTTCGTTTTTGTCGCGCTCAAGGCGCTGGGAACGAATTGTAAGGAAGCCGCCAAGGGATGCAATGTGCGCCAGGCCGCGGCTCCGGATATTATCAATCGCCTGCGGCCCAAGCTCAACCGGCTTCCGGTTGCGTCGGTGTTCCTGCAGGCCGCGCAGGATCTGCGCATCGGCGGGCGCGGAAGCAGCGCGCTGTATCAATACACAATCCAATCGGACAATGTGGCCGACCTGGCGAAATGGGGTCCGATTCTGCTGGCTGAAATGAAGAAGCTGCCCGGCTTTCAGGATGTGAATTCCGACGCGCAAAACAACGGCCTGCAGGAATTGCTCACCTACGATCGCCCCACCGCCGCAAGGCTCGGCATCACACCCGCGTCTCTTGACAGCGCCCTCTCCGGCGCCTTCGGACAGTCGGAAGTCTCCCTCATCTATACACAGCTCAACCAGTATTACGTGGTGCTGGAAGTGGCGCCGCAATACTGGCAGACCCCTGAGGGCTTGAAGAACATCTACCTCAACACCACTGGGAGCGGCGTGATTCCGTTGTCCACGGTGACCAAAGCGCAGACCAGCACAACGCCGCTGGGTATCAATCACACCAGCTCGTTTCCATCTGTTACTGTATCGTTCAACCTGGCCGCGGGCTTGTCACTCAGCGACGCTACGCGCGAGGTAGGCCAGATGCAACAGCGGCTGGGTATGCCGGAAACGGTGCGCGGGTTTTTTGCCGGCACCGCGGCGGCCTACCAGGCCTCGCTGGCTAACGAGTGGATTCTGGCGATAACGGCCATTCTGGCGGTCTACATCGTGCTTGGCATTCTTTATGAGAGCCTGGTGCATCCGCTCACCATCCTCTCCACATTGCCTTCTGCCAGCGTAGGAGCCATGCTTGCGCTGATGGCCTTCAAAATCGATCTCAATGTGATTTCCATCATTGGCATCATACTGCTCATCGGGATCGTGAAGAAGAACGCGATTATGATGAT
>Ga0302326_10000784_pt1 | contig 83755 bp, 86 predicted proteins | sample Palsa_T0_3_FD_202264 | JGI IMG/M metagenome (GOLD analysis project Ga0302326, IMG submission 202264) | Peat permafrost microbial communities from Stordalen Mire near Abisko, Sweden - Palsa_T0_3 | ecosystem: Environmental > Terrestrial > Soil > Palsa > Peat permafrost | place: Sweden: Abisko...
ATGGGGTATCCACTTAGGTGGCCCGAGGTGCTATGATTCAGGGACCAAGAAAATCGGGGCGGCACCGCGCGAACGGCCCGCCCCACGACACCAGGAGGATTGATCCTGATGCAAGCTGAGCGTATTACCGACGCGGTGGTCCAGCAAGCGTGTCTTGCCTACGGGCCAAAAGCGTTCCCAGGCCGGATGAGGAAAGCGCTGGAAGTCGTCCTCGCCGCTTCGCGACTCGAAGATAATTACGTCTACGTCTATGTCGTCGATCCGCCAGATGGCGCAGAGGACATTCTCGTGTTTGAGCACGAGGATCAGGCGCTGAGCTATTGCGACACCCGGTGGCCACTTCAGCGACCTGAGGAGGCGTCTGTAGAGCGCGCCATCGTGATCGACCGTGTGACGGCCGACAAGCTGACGACGGCTGAGCGGGAAAGGGGAGAGTCATGAGCATGGCACATGAACCCGTAGAGCTGAGGAAGGTCACGCCGGGCTACAGGACAGACGATGGGCGGGACCAAGCCGCGCAGCTGGTACGTCGTTTCGAGTGCTCGTGCGGCTGGAAGGGCGCGTGCTGGTACGGGAGCAGGGAACGCGCCCGCGGGCACTTCGACCGCCACATTGAGGATGCCGGGGGCTCGTCATGAGGGGCTCGTCATGAGGGGCGAGCGATGGATGGTCGTCCGCAGGTCCAGGACGATCCCCGCCGGCTACCGCATCGTCCAGGCCAGCCTGACCGAGGACCAAGCGCGGGCGCGGGCGGCACGGTACAAGCGCCCGCATGAGGCGATGCGTGAGGCCGACCTAGTCGAGCTTCGCACGAGGGCCCTAGCCAAGATCCGTGGGGTGGACGACGTGCCGGACTCCGAAACGGACTTCTAAGCGATGGTCCCTCCCTCCAAAGCCGACTACCCGCGCACGTTCGCGGAGTTCATCAAGCGGTTCGACAGCGAGGAAGCGTGTCTCGCGTACGTCGAGACGATCCGCTGGCCGATGGGCTTCGCGTGCCCGCACTGCGGCGTGCTGGACGCTCCGTGGCGTATGAAGGGCGGCACGCTGCGCTGCAAGGCGTGCAGGAAGCGCACGAGCATCACGGCCGGGACGATCTTCGACAAGACCCGGTACCCGCTGAAGATGTGGTTCCACGTGATGTGGCACGTCGTCGGCCAGAAGAACGGCGTCTCTGCGCTCGGCCTCAAGCGGGAGCTTGGGTTCGGTAGCTACCAGACCGCGTGGGCGTGGCTGCACAAGCTGCGCCGCGCGATGGTCCGTCCGGGCCGCGACATGATCGGCGGCCCCGGCGTCGTGGTCGAAGTCGATGAGACGTTCATCGGCGGCGTCAAGACAGCCGCGACGAAGGGCCGCTCGCCGTTCGGCAAAGCAATCGTCGTGATGGCCGTCGAAGCGCACGAGCATGGCGCTGGTCGGGTCCGGCTCGCGCGCGTCAAGGACACGACGCTCGACACGCTGACCGACTTCGTGCTCTCCAACGTGCAACGCGGCTCGATCATCCACACCGACGCTTGGAACGGCTACAACGACATCGGCCGGTACAGCTATCAGCACGTCATCACGAATATGAGCGACCCCGACACGGAGGACGCGCACGTCGCAATGCCACACGCTCACCGTGTCGCCTCGCTGCTCAAGCGGTGGCTGCTCGGCACCCACCAGGGCGGCATGAGCCGCGAACAGCTCGACTACTACTGCGACGAGTTCGTGTTCCGCTTCAACCGCCGCCGCTCGCGGTCGCGCGGCCTCCTGTTCTACCGGCTGATCGAAGGCGCAGTCGCCACCGATCCCCACCCGTACAGAGACCTGCTCACGCCGCAGATGACTCTCAAGCTCAATCAGCATAAGGCCACCTAAGTGGATACCCCATCAGGACGATTATGGCCAGACGAACCGGCCAGCCACAGCTTGCCAATTGGGAGACGCACCCGCAGTTGGAGGAAGTCGAAGCAGCTCGACGGGAGCTGTTGGGCGCGTGACGCTCCTTGGAGACAGGGTCTGGCTCGCAAGGGACATCAAAGCCGTAGCGGGCGCAGCTCAGGACGCCCGGTTCAGTATCGAGAAGAGAGTCCTGCAGAAGAAGGTCGAGGTGGCAGCAGACGCGCTCGGCTGGGGTCAATATCTGGATGAGGTCCATCACTCTGACGACCAATGGGGTCTCCTGGGAACCTCAGCCGGCTACCAAGTACTGGCCAGAGCACATGTCGAAGGCGGTTCAATCCCAGAGCTCGATCACGCGCGAGCGCTCCTCCCCGGCGATGTCAGCGACATCACTGCACTGCACCCAGCGGTTCAGACCAAGGCGGCGCCGCCCAAATCCGATCTGGCCAACATCGTCAGACTCGCTGCCATCGCCGAGGCGCTCTCAGCCGATCAGCCAGGCGGCTCCGCCGGGCTCGCGCATCCGCCTCTGGTTGATCACATCCTCTCGCTCGCCCATCACGGGCAGTGCTGGAACCCGCGCTCCGCGCAGCCCGACGGCAAGAACCTCGACGGCCACGCCGTGACGACGGCCTACGTCCTGCACGCGATCCGTCGGTACGAGACAGACCGTGCCCAGTTCAGGCCCGTCCGCGCCTGGTTGGCACGCCAACTGCTCAACGACGCGACCCTGCGCGCCCGGCCCGACTATCTCGCTCTCATCGGTCTCGCTCTCACGGCCCCGAGTGCCGACACCGCAGACCACTCCGACGTCAGGCAGGCGATCGACCGCTGCCGGGAGGAGCTCCTGGCCTGGCGCAAACGGGAACGCAACCTTGTGCTCAACCGCCCGCTGTTTGAGGGTTATCAGCTAGGCACGAGTACCGACTACCTGATTTTCAACCCGGAGATCATGGCGGCGTTGTTCTTCCTACGGTCCGACAACCCGCGACCAGCTCGCCGGTTTGTCGCGCTGGTCACGCACGAGGTCAGCCGCAACGTCCAGAGCAACGCCGGCTTTCAGGGCCAGCTCGGCATGATCCCGACGGTCGATCAGGAGTGGGCTTCGCGGCTCCTGCATGAGTTCGCAGCGATCTACAACGACAAGACGAGGCGGCACCTCCTCCTGCCTGGACGCCTCACGAGCCCGCTCGTTCGCTGGGGCCTCGTCGTCGCCGCCGTCGCGGTGTTGACCGGGGTCCTGATCGCTGCAGGCGTCGATTTCAAGACCGGGGTCTTGGTGTTCGTCGCCGGCGCCATCCTGGCCGTGGTGCTGGTCATCGTGGGAGAGCGAGGCGATGACTGAGCCAACGCTTGGCGACCTCGGTGAACGCCGGATCGTCGCCGAGTTGCTCGCTCCTCGCTATGCGGGCGGCGGCGGACGCTTCGGTGACGACTGCGCATCCTTGCCGATTCCTCCGGCTCTCGACGGGCACCTTGTCGTCACCACAGACCCGTGCCCACCGCCTATGGCCGCGCACCTTGGATTCGAGGATCCCTACTACCGCGGCTGGCTGGTCGCAACGCTGAACCTCTCTGACCTCGCCGCCGCGGGCGCCGAACCCCTCGGGCTGCTCACCTCGCTACAGCTGCCGGCCACCACCACCATTGCAGCCTTCGAACGCCTGCTCGACGGAATCGACGAATGCTGTCAGCAACAGGGGACCCGCGTCCTGGGCGGGAACCTCAAGGAGACACCGCAGCTCGACATCGGTGCCACGGCCTTCGGTGTTTGCGACACAGCTCCGATGACACGCTCCGGCGCTCGCGTCGGCGATGCGGTGATCGCCCTGGGAGAGATCGGATCATTCTGGGCAGGCGTCCTCGGCGTCCAACGCGGCCTCCTCGCGCGGGACGTATCCAGCCCGCTTCTAAAGAACGTCCTGACCCCGCAACCAAAGATCGCCGCCGGTCTCGCGTGTCGCCGCGCGAGCGCTCTCACCGCGTGTATGGACAACTCCGACGGGCTCTACCCCAGTCTCCTGCAGCTCGCCGCGGCCAGCGCAGTCAAGGTGGTCGTCGACGGAGACTCGCTCACCTACAGCCCCGGAGTCGCCGAGATCGCCCGCGACCTGAACACCGAGCCGCTCCGCCTCGCACTCGGCTGGGGAGACTGGCAGCTCATCGGGACCTGCACACCGGACGCCCTCGACGCTCTCGGGCAGATCGCCTCCGCGAGCCACACAGAGCTCCATCAGATAGGCCGCGTGGAGACCGGCACCGGTGTACAGCTCGAATTCGCCGGCAGGCGAGGGCTTCTACTCCCGCTCGACTCACAGCGCTTCGCCACGGATTCGTGGTTTAGCGCAGGGCTGGACGCCTACGTCGACCTCTTATTGGGCGGTCCGTTGCATTATCCGGTCACCAACATATAGTTGCGCCATGCCCCGATCCGACACAGCCGAAATGCAGGCCCTCGCGACTGAAGTCGTGCGCCGCCATTCACACAACCCGGTGATTCCGGGCCGCTGGGATCTACTCACTCGGTGGCGCCGCCGGCGCTACGAGCGACAGCTCGCCGATGCGCCGCTGCACCAACTGCGCCAGGCGATCGCCACGGTCGAGCATGGCGTCCCGACTTCCACGCTCGGCAGCTAACAGGCTTCGGTTGGAACAGCGCCGGAGGCAGCTGGCTACCCAGCAACGCGCCGGAGTTCACCGGCGGCGTCAGCCTGCAGCGTGCGCCGCGCGGTGATGTCTGCCGGCTGGCCCAGGGCATCCACTCCGTCGTTCACGGGCGAAAATGACACGAGGGCTGCGCGAGCCTCCTCCCATGTCTCGTAGTTCTCGACGCTGGGCAGGCAGTGGAAAACGTGCTCCCGCGGACCGACGAGCACGACACGAAGTCCCAGTGCGATCGCAATCCCGAACTCCGTGTGCCGTCCACCACGACCAGGCTTGGTCTCTTCCGGCGGCTCGGTGAACGCGATGCAGATCCCGGCCCGATGAACGTCCTCGAGATCCATCATCGCCAGCGCAGCCGCCCGCCCGGTCGTGTCCAACTCGCCCGGAAGCAGCGCAGAAGGACTGTCCAGCCACCTGCTCGTGACCTCGAAGCCGTGACCTTCCAGGTCAGCCGCGACGCCCTTCATCTCATCGCGCCGAGCGAACCGCGACGCGATGTACACGGCTCGACCGCCGGCATCTCCGAGGTAGGCCGGACCTGACTGGCAGTGGGAAGTTGGAGGCACGAGGATCGAGGAGTAAGCTATCTGAGCGTGGCCCTATAGGGCTATAGAACTATCAAGCACTAGGAATATAGAATTCGTGGCGGACAGAACCACTAACGGCGCCGGCGCATCGGCAACCCCTTCCGACCTTCGCTTCTACGGCACGGCGACTCCGTCGAAGACCCACGCGCTGGTGCTCCCCAAGCAAGCTCGAGAAGAGCTCTCGCTCGACGGCGAGTCGCCTGTCTTCATCTTCGGATCCCCGTCGCAGGCACAAGCGATCCTTACAGCGTCGCCGCCGCCGGACGATCTGATGTCCCTCCTCGCCGGAGCGGTCCGCGGAACTCGGAAGCAGTAGGCCGCGGGCTAGCCATTTAGCCCCATTTAGCCCGTTGAAAATCATAGACGCGGGCGTCAGCGATCGGTATCCGTATCGCCACCCCGATCATCGTCGTCTGTGGTGGGTTCGGCAGTCGCGTTCAGGCCGCGACTGCCCTGGTAGGGCCCGCGCGCCGGGCCTCCAGATCCGGCTGCGTGGAGGGTGGTCCGAGCTTGCGTGTCGTCTGTGTTCGGATCGTCTTCTGCCGCCGCTTGAGCGCGTCACGGGACAGCATCGCGATGGCGGGGTCCGCCTGGTCGACGGCGACGGCCCACGACATCGCGAGCTGGGGGACGGCGCGTGCTTGCTCGATCCGTCGGCCACGCGCAACCCATTGCACGATTCCGACGGTGCGGCCGCTGCGATGCCCGTTGGCGACCGTTCCGAGATATAGCCGCCGGATGGAGTCGGTCTGAACGCGGCTGACGCCGGGCGGCGCGAACTCGCTCCAGGCCCGGCGGATCGCCCGCAAGCTCTGCTCTTCGGCGCCAACTCCTTCGGGGATCTGGGACAGGTGATTCGCCAGCCACGTCAGCAGATCGACCCCCGCGGTCATGAGCGCAGCGTAAGCCGCAGCCGTGGGTGCAGCGGGCAGGATGTGGCGCTCCAGGTCCGCCATCCAGCCGCGGATCCAGTCACCAGCGAACGTCGGCGGACCGATGTCCGCACCTCGCAGCGGGGTCGCAGCCCGCGAGTCGAAGTAGCTCAGCCGCCCTGGCTGGCGCTCTGGCAGTGCCCACCGCTCAGCCGCGCTCAAGGTCATCACGCCGCGCTGGACGTCGTATTGCGCCGCGAAGCCGCGACGCAGCGCAAGGTAGTAGGCCTGGTCGGTGCTAGCCCACTGATCCGCCCAGCGGTGCGCGGCCGACCACTGTGGGCTGGCTGTCATCTCCGCCCGAGCGGCCGGATCGTCCCGCAGCCTCTGAAGCGCTTCTCTATGTCCTAGTCCCGACAAGCACGCCAACGGAGGCGTGTCGCTCATCCATGCCGCTGACGTCTGCATCGTGGATCCTTTGAGCCTCTGTCAACCCTCCGCCGGATCGTTTCGCCCCCGCGAATCAGAAGAGCGCCGGGACCGCCGACCGTACCAGCCGACCGGCGCGGAGCAGGCAGCTCAACCACGTTCGCACCCGAGCTCCCGGGAAGCTCCGATCCGCTCTGGCTAGCGGCCCAGCGCCGTGCGGAGCGCAATCTCGGTGAACTCTTGAACTGTCTGGTCACGCTCAAGCGCCTCACGCCGGACGTCCTTGATCAGGTCGGGCGGCAAACGGACTCCAAAGGCGACACGCGGGGCCTTGGCTGGCGGCTCTGAGTCTTGCCGTGTGTCTCGTTTGCGGGCGGCGGCACCGCGCGATGCGGGCTTGCTGCTCATATAGCTCCCTATGTCTCTCGCTGTAGCCGAGGCGCCCCACACGCTCTGAAGGACGTCTCGCGCCGAGTTGCGTGACCGCGCAGGTGTGAGGAGGCGGTCCAGCGAGCTGCGAGCATGTTGACATGCTAACCCTTCGGGCGGATCGAGAGAGGCAACGAAACGGCCGGACGTGAGAGCTGGCCATCGCTTACAGCAGGCACAGCTGACCTCCCTCCATCTCCTTGATGTCGTTGCCGGCTGAGAGGTCATAGCCGCCGCCCGGCGCCCGGCCCGGAACGTGGCGCCCGGCCATTGGCGGTCGGTTGGTTCGCACCGGGCCGCCACGATCGAGCCACCCCTCAGGGAGCAGGCAGCCCCAGCGCTGATACCAGCGCGCGACCAACGGCTTGTAGGAGGCCGGGGTCTCCATCGTTGGCGGCGCGTCGACAACCGGGATCTCACGCCAGCCGGGATGGGTGTGGTCGTGGGCATCTTCGACCGCCAGGTTCTCGGCGCCGCGTCCGCGTCTCGCCCGGTGACTGACCCAGCCACAACCAAGGCACGCGCCCCGGTAGCCGAGGTGGTCCTTCATCGTCCAGTAATCCTCGCCCTCGGCCGGAAGCCAATGGCACTTCAGGATGGTCGGCTCGCACAGCCGGGCCTGCCGCGGGTCGCGCCGGTTGCGGTGCTCGTCGCTGAGGCCGCCGGGGTGGGTGGTACCGATCGACCAGGCCGCCGCCATCGCCCGCCGGTCTTGCTCATCACTGCTCGATCGCCAGACGGTGTGTAGCTGCTCGTACTCGTCGAGCAGGTCCCACAAGTTCGCGCCACCATCCCAGCTCATGCTAACATGCTAACATGCTGACAAGAGAGATTGCAAGCAAGAGGTGAGGAGGATGGAGAGGACCGACACGCAGGCCGTCGCCGGTTCCCTCTCACCTGAGGTCGCCGCGCGAGTGGCGATGGACCAAGCAGTCGCCATCAGTGGTTGCAGCCACCGGCGGCCTCCAACGAAAAACCACGACGAGGAGGTAACCCTCGATGAGTACCCAGACAACGCAGCGGCAGAGTGGACGAATTCAGTTGGTGACGCGCCCGCGGCGCGGCGGCACTCCAATGCAGCGGGCGAACGCGGCCGAGGTCGACGAGACGATCCTTGAGGTCGTCGACCGCGGCGGCATGCACATCACCGAGCATGAGCTCCGCTACCAGCTGCAACGCCGCAGCGTCGACCTGGTCGCTCTGCTGGAACGGATGATGGACCTGGAGCAGCGCGGGCTCGTGGAGAGCACGCTGTCCTTCCGCCTCACGCAGGCGGGCATGGCGTCGCTGCCGGATGGCCATGAGCGTCCGCTCGTGGCTGGCTATCGATCCGACTGGAGCTGAGCAGGAGCGGGGAAGCTGCGCTGCTGCTCATGGCAGCGCAGCTCGATCGTGCGACGTCCGCCCGCGATGGCGGTGCGCCAAGGCCCGTCACCAGTCGGCCAGATTCCGTTGAGCAACGCGACGAGATCGTGCGCATCCTCCAAACTCTCGTGTGGAGGGCTCACGTAGCTGACGGCCGGGCTCTCGGTCAGCTTCGGGTTGCGTTCCTCGCTGACCACCACCACCCAGCTCATCCCCGGACCCCCCGCGGGCGTTCGACCCGGCCGGCGCCTCCGCCGGCGACGAGGTCCAGATTACGGGCGCACTCTCTGAAGGACAGGGTGCACGTCCGTAGCGCCCGGTTGAGCAACAGCCGCTCATAGCTCACCGGCATCGCGGCGAGGGCGCTCTCCAGCTCGATGATCGCGCTCTGAAGGTGTGGCGCAACGTCCTCGCGCCACCGCACGCTGGCCACGTCGCCGTTCCTCTCGGCGGTGGCCTCGCTGTGCGTCGTGGACGATGGGTCTCGCATCGCTTGCTTGGCTCGTCTTCTTGGCTGGGCGGCGGCCTACAGCTCCGGTGCGAGGCTGGCGGTCATGCCCGGCGAGCGGACGTCTCGCGCCTGCTCTTCAATAAGGAGGGCGAGCGCTGCCTCGACGCGCTGACCCTCGGCCAGCAAGTTCTCGACAGGCCGGTGTCGGAGATCGAGGTCGGAGACGGTGCGATCGCTGCCCGTATGGCGTGCCTGCGCCGCACGGATGCTGGTGGCGTACTCGCGTCGAGCCTCACGGTAGGCACGCTGCAGCGAACGAACGAGCACTTGGCGGTGATCCTGCCGTGTGATCTCGAGCAGCTCGCGGTTCGACAGCTTCACCACCCGGCGCGGGTTCTGCACGAGATCAGCGAACGTCGGCGGGTCGAGTCCGACGAACGCGGCGGCGTCCTGTCGGCGCAGCGTCTCGAACTCAGAGAAGGTGAGGGTCACCGGCTGGCGGCCGGAACCGTCACATTCGGGACACGGACCCTTCTCTGGCGGTTCGTCGTCAGGGCCGCGTGCCTCGATGCGTGCCGTCACACGATCGCCGCGCGTTGCCGTGTCGCCGGCAAGCAACTCCTTCCCGAACTCGTCCGGGTTATAGACCGTCCCGCTGCCCTTGCAGCGCTCGCACTCCGGCGTCGCGACGATCCGCACATCCCGCACCTGCATGAGCGCAGGCGTCCTGTCTGAGCTATCGAGGTAGGGGGAGCGCAGTTGCGCCACCTCGCGCTTGAGCTGCTGCACTTGCTCGGCCAACTGCTCGAACTCCCTGCCAGACCTAACAAGCGCGCGGCCGCCGATGACAAGCGCCTTGATCGCGGCCGGATCGTTCGCCGAGGCGATCCACGCGTCGCGGAAGTTCTCATCCGCATAGTCAAGGTGCAGACTCATCCGGCCACAGCTCCAACCACTGCCGGCGAAGCCTCGTGGTCGCGACTTGCGAGACTGCGGTCGGCCCCAGCCGTGCCGCCGCCGTCAGGGTGCTTGGCGCGGGCACGTCGGCTCCCGCTTCGGTTGCGGCCGGTTAGCTCTGCCGCGACGCTGGCACCGACCAGCGCGACCAGCGCCTGGTAGGCGGCGTCGACGCCCGACTGCGCATCCTTAAGCACCTGCTGAGCAGCACCGAGGCCCTCCTCCGCGCTGCTCACCACCTCCTGCGCGCTCGCGAGCGCCACCAGGGCCTCCCGCTCCTGGCTATAAAGCTCCTTGAGCCGCTCCAGTTGCTCGGAGGGAACTGCGATCTTGCGTGCCATCGGCGCTGTGCTCCTTGTGCGCGGGTTCCGCCGACAGGGTCGTCGGCCTCACCCTTGGCTCGCATCTGGTCCGATGCCACCGGCCGGTGGCCGGATCGAATTGGTGGGCGCGTGGTTGTTGTCACTCAAGCTAGGGCTAGGCGGACGTTTGAGCCGTTGTGGAATCGTGCAACCGGAGTCGCGACGCACCAGAGACCAGGGGTCGCCCGACGCCGACAAGCGCAATGTCGCGCGCTGGGTGCAAGCGGCTAATCGAGCCGATCGTGAGCTACAGACGGCTGAGGAGTTCAACTTTCGTTGCGGGGCAATCCTCGTCCGAGAGGGCGCCCCTAGCGTATGGCTCCCGGACAGACCTGTTGGGTATCGCTACGCCCGTGACCGCTGGCCGAGCAGGAATACCGCGCCCATCACCACCCCGGCCACCACGGACGCGACAAATCCAACCGTCACGAACACGACCGCGACTGCGGCGGCTGTGAGGATGGTGCCGGCGACGAGAGAGGCGTTGAGCGTGAGGGTGGGGAGGCCTGCAACGATTGGGGGGACAAGCGCAAACGCGGCTGCCAGCGCGACGAACACGCCGAGACCGGCCGACGTGTTCCGGGCGAGGGCTGTAACGCCGCCGACTGCGCAGGGGCCCGCCACGAACCCGTAGCTAGGAGAGACAACCCATGCCGCGACCCGCTGGGCGTAGCTCCGCGGCGCATTCACGAGCTTGTAGCGGAGGTCTTCGTAGACGGCGTCGGCCGCGGCCTTCATCTTCTCGGTGAGCAGCTCGACCTGATGGCGGGAGGTGTCGCTGGTGAAAGGGTGCCCGGCGAGCGTGGCCCCGACGGCGTCCCACCCAGTCATTGCCCGCAGGAACCGGTCGTTGGCCCATTGGTGGTGGTCCTCATCAGTCCGGACCTCGCGCGGCTGGGGGTTCAGCTCCTCGATGCCCATGCCCAGCAGTTCGACTTGGAAGCCGCCGTGGCGCTTCAGCCCCTGTTGGCATTTGCGGGCCTCGTGCTGGTGGCGGTCGGCGACGTTGCGAAGCCGCCTGCTGATGTCGTCGAGCGCCGGTCCGAGCGCCTGCGGGTCCCTCGCGCCAGAGTTGCCCTGCGAGCCCGGGGGCGGGTATCGCAGGTCGTTGAGTTTGCTGTGCAGGATCCGGAGCATCGTCCCGCTGGCGCTGTCGTCATCGTGGATGTTCTCCACCAGCCGGTCGGGGCCGCCGGAGGCGAGTTGGTCGAAGTTTGCCAGGCGGTAGTTCCAGCCCATGCTCGGGTCGCCCGGTCTCGGCGCCTTGGCGTCGTCGGCCCCCGGCGCGAGCCTTGCGAGCTCGTTGCGGAGTTCGACCAACTCGGGGATGAGCGCCGTGTCGGCGGCGCGGAACTCTCGCTCCCGCGCGGTCGCTTGCTCGCGGAGTTGAGCCAGCGCTGAGACCAGCGGGCGCGGGCCAGTGGTGATGGTCTCGTAGAACCGGGGCAGCTCGCGCCAGAACTCGACGCCGTCGCGTTCACGCAGACGCTGGTACTGGCTCTCCAGGAGGTGTATGGCGTCGGCCACAGCGCCAAGCCTAGGGCCGGGGCAGGCACCGGACTTCCCGGTGGCCGCGTGGTTCGGCGTTCACCACCATGCGCCGGCGCAGAGCTTGCCGGCGTCGGCGGCCAGCGCGAGCGCGATAAGGGAGGCGAGGTCCGGGAGCTGCCTGGGGACGTCGCCGGTGTGCGTGGCGACTAGATGGCGGGTGTTCTCGCGCAGGATGCGTTTGAGTCCGTGGGCGCTGTTGCGGACTTCGCGGAGCAGGTCCGGCACGTACTGATCCATCGGCATCGGCCGGGGGGTGTTCGGGTCATCGTTGGCGACTCGCATCCCTGCCCGGGTCTGTCGGTGCGGGAGGGCGTGTTCGCGGATGTCGTCATAGAGCGCGTCGAACACGACCTGGGTGTGGTCGCGGAAGCGCTGCTGCAGCCCCGGTGGGAGGCTGGCCCAGGCCTGGTTGAGCCGAGGGAGGGTCTTTGAGCGGCGCAGGAGGTCTTTGAACCCGGGCCCGCTGTCGGCGTAGCCGAGCAGCCCTTCGCTCTTGTCAAGGATGTCGAACGCGAGCTGCATGCGGACGATGTCGGCGGCGGTGGGTTCGGCAGCCATCAGCGTCGCGTCGACGAGCATCCGTTCCAGTGTCAGCAGCCAGGCGACCTGGGCGGCGATGTCGTGGCGACCGAGGTCGTCTGAGAACTGGGTGGGGTCTGCGGCGTGGCTGTAGAGGATGTTCAGCCGTTCCAGCCACCACGGGATGAGCGGTTCTACGTCGGCGCCGGTCAGGTCCTGCCAGAAGGGCGGGTCACTCCATCCCTCCGGACGGCCGAATGTGCGGGGCCGGAAGATGTCGCTCGGCGTGTCAACGTCGGGCTTGTGCAAGTCCAAGGTCTGGCCGAAGACGAGCACGAGCGCGTGGGGCTGCCAGGACAGCGGCATGCCGACTGCGCCCGGGGAGAACACGAGCAGCGGGAAGGACAGCGCGCTGGCGAAGTCAGATCCGCGGGTCAGGCCGTGCGCGGACAGCAGCTGAAACCCGTTGAACCCGGGCGTTCCCAGCGGCAGGTCGGGCGTGAGGGTCAGTGCGAGCTGTCCGCGGAGGAACATCATGCGCCGCACGAGCAGCTCGTCCACGGTGATGAGCCACAGCGAGCCTCCCGGCATCCCCGCGAACAGGCGGGGGACCTCGACCTTCAGGAAGTCCGGAAGCTCGTCCCCGAGGACGAAGGTTCTCGCGCGCAACACCCGCAGCTGGCGCCAGAGATTGTTCGGGTCCTGAGCCAGGTACCCGTTGGCCCACTGCAGCAAGGCCTGGCACTGCGCCGGGTCGTGCGGATGCGGGTGCAGAGCTCGTAGTGGCGCCCAGGTCGCATCGCTCAGCGTGTCGCCCTCACCACACAGGCGCGTGGCGGTGAAGTAGTCCGATGTCGTGCCCGAGCCCTCGGCGAGGTCGACCGTGACCGAGGAGCCGTAGTTGTGCACGGCGAAGTTGAACTGCGAGGACAGCGCCGCCCGATACCCGGCGGCATCGGGGCCGGTGGGGAGGTTGACGACGACGGGACCGCTGGAGGGCACGTTCTTGATTGTGATGTAGGCGCTCGACAACTCCGCCCAGCGCGCACGGCCGCTGCTTAGTCGTCGGGGAGCTCGGTCTGAGCACGCCGGGCGAGCAGCTGAAGCCCTCGCCGGCTCACGCCGGTCAGGCGCGGCGCTTGGGTCTCCCATGCTTCAAGAACGTCGCGGCTGGCGATCGCGAGCGACACCTCAGCCTCCGCGAGCGCCTGGCAGGCCGGTGTGAGCCTAACCGCCCACTTGGCCTCAGCGGCCTCGATGTGCTTACGCCGGTAGATCCAGCTCACCACCACCTGCCGGCCGGCTCGATCCGTCGGCCGCGACTCGTAGGTGGAGTGGCGCGCTGCCCACGTCCGCTGCCGCGCGCTCAGTCCCTGGCTGACCCGTACGAGCTCCGCCTCGCGTGCGCGCAGTCGACGCGCCAGCCGCCGCCCGGTCTCCTCCCTACGGGCCTGCACCTCATGCCAGTGCTCCAGCACCTCAACGCGCCCCATCCACACCCGATCGTGCCTCGCCAGCAGACTGTCCAAGTCCAGTGCCATCTCCATCAGCCTAACGCCGCCGACGTCAGCCTCGCCACCATCGCACTTCCATCGCTAACGTTCCGGCGACCACCACCGACCCACACGGCTGGCATTCGAGGAAACACCCGCGCCGCCAACACCTCACCAGGGCCGATCCGCCGTCGAGCCTGAGAGCGGTGGCAGCGGACCATTAGGTCGGCACAGGTGTGTTGACAATCCGTCGATTGGCGCTCGGATCGGGCTACAAGTACCTGACCGAGTCGATCGCGGTCGGCGACGGGCCCGCGCCGAAGGACACGCCATTGATCCGGTACTACGAGGCAACCGGCACCCCGCCAGGCGTCTGGATGGGCGCTGGACTTGGCGGTGTCGATGACCGACGCGGGCTGAAAGCCGGCAGCCGCGTGACCGAGCAGCAGCTCTACAACATGCTCGGCGTGTGCGTCGATCCGGTTTCCGGTGAACCGTGTGGCCGCAAACCAAACGCCGAGCCGGAACCACTCGAAGCGCGCATCGAGAAGCGCATGGCGCGGCTGCCAGACGGGCTCGATGAGACCGAAATCACCGCGCGGCGGGCTGAGATGGAGACGCAGGAGCGCGCCGGGGCAGCCAGGTTCCGGGCACCCGTGGCGGCCTTTGACTTGACCTTCTCACCGCAGAAGTCCGTGAGCGTCGCGTGGGCGCTGGCGGACCGGACCACCCAGGCCGTCATGTATGAGTCTCATCGCCGTGCGATCGCGATCACACTCAAATACGCCGAGGCCCATGCGTTCCACTCGCGGTCAGGCACCGACGGAGTGCTGCAAGAGGAGCTCGAGGGCGTCGTCGCGGCCGCTTTCACCCACTACGACAGCCGCTCTGGCGATCCCCAGCTCCACGATCACGTGGTGGTCTGGAACCGTGCTCGGTCACGGTCCGATGGCGCCTGGCGGACACTCGATAGCCGCGGTCTCTACAAGCAGGTCGTAACCCTCTCTGAGGTCTACGACGGCGTCCTCGAGGACCTGCTCAGTGGCCAACTCGGGGTCGGCTGGCAGCGCATGGAAACCCGCGGAGGCCAGTTGAAGGTCGAGATTGACGGTGTAGGGGAGCAGTTGCTGATCGAGTTCTCCCAGCGCCGTCACGACATGGACGCGGTGGAGGACAAGCTCGTCAAGGCGTTCGTGGAGGAACACGGGCACTCCCCCTCACCGGTCCAGAAGCGCCGCATCGCCCAGCAGGCAAACCTCCTGACCCGCCATCAGAAGTGGCCGCGGAGCCTGGCGCAGATGTCCGCTGAATGGCGTGACCGGGCCCGCCCGATGATCGGTGAGGCAGAAGCCTGGGTCGAGTCCCTCAAGCACCGCAACGACCTCCCTGCACTGCGATCCGCCAACCTGACCGATGAGATGCTGACTGACCTGGCCGGCGTCGCGCGCGATCGCACCTCCGAACGGCGCTCGACCTTCACCCAAGCGAACCTGCTCGCTGAGGTCCACCGCCAGCTCCGTGGCGTCCACTTCGCCGACCACACAGAGCGCCTCGCGGTCGCGGACCGTACCGCCGCACTTGCACTCAACGACACGCTGATGGTGACCGCACCCGAGCTCCACCACGTCCCCGAACGCTACCGCCGGCCCGACGGAACCACGATGCTGCGACCCGCCGACCATCTGCTCTACACCACCGAGACGCTGCTGGACGCCGAACAACGCCTGCTCGAAGCAGGCTGCCGTACGGGCTCGCCGACGGTGAGCGTCGCCGGCGTGGCGCGTGTCACGACCGGGCATCTTCCCGGTCGCAGGTACGGCCTGAGCGTCGACCAGGCGCTGGCGGTCCAGAAGATCGCTACCAGCGGCCGTCAACTCGACCTCCTGATCGGACCGGCCGGAACCGGCAAGAGCACGACGATGGCAGGCCTACGAGCCGTCTGGGAAAGCCAGTACGGACCCGGCTCGGTGATCGGTCTCGCACCGTCTGCTGCTGCCGCGGAAGTGCTCGCGCTCGAACTCGGGATTGATGCTGAGAACACCTCCAAGTGGCTATTTGAGCACCGGCGCAACCACCAACGCGAGCAGGAATTGGCCGAACTCGCCAGCGCGACGAAGCGCGCCTCGCGCCATAGCAGCGCCCGCGGCCAGGTCACCATCCACGAGCGCAACGTTCGGGTCGCGCTTGAGCGCTGGTCCCTCAAGAAAGACCAGATCGTGATCGTCGACGAAGCTTCACTCGCCGGCACCCTCGCTCTCGAGGAGCTGACCAGCGCCGCCGAGGCTGCGGGGGCAAAGGTGCTGCTCGTCGGCGACCAGCATCAGCTCTCCGGAGTCGAGGCCGGCGGCATGTTCCGTGCGCTCGTCCAAGACCGCGGCAGCGGTGTCGCCGAACTCGAGGAAGTGCGACGGTTCACCAACGCCTGGGAGAAGCGCGCCTCCCTCCTGATGCGACGCGGGCATGAGGAGGCCATCGAGGCTTACGCCGACCACCAGCGCATCAGTTCCGGGACTCGCGAAGAACTCATCGCAGAGCTCTACGGCCGCTGGAAAGAAGATGTCGACGCTGGCCTGACGTCCTTGATGATCGCCGCCGACCGCCACACGGTTACCGAACTGAACCGCCGTGCCCGCGCCGACCGCGTCGCCACCGGAAACGTGCTCGCCGACGGCGTCGAAATCAGCGGCGACCAACACGCAGGGGTCGGCGACGAGGTCGTCACCCGCCAAAACAACCGGCGCATCAACACCAGACGCGGGTGGGTCAAGAACGGCGAGCGGTGGATCGTGACCGCCACCCACCTCGACGGTAGCCTGACCGTCAAGCGCGCCGGAGGCGGCGGAAAGGTCGATCTACCCCCCGTCTACGTCACCGAACACGTCGAACTCGCCTACGCGACCACCACCCACCGCGCACAAGGACGAACCGTCGACACCGCCCACGTCATGGTCACCTCAGCCAGCACCCGCGAAGCGCTCTATGTAGCCGTCACCCGCGGCCGGAACAGCAATCGGCTGTACGTCGACACCGCATATGACCCCGACCCTGCCAGCGGTCACGGCGGCGCGATCGAAGAGCAAACCGCCCACGCCGTCCTTGTCGGCGTGCTCGCCAACGAGGGCGCCACCCTGGCAGCACACGCACAGATCAAAGCCAGCTGGGATAGCGCCGAGTCGCTCACACGGCTGCACGCGGAATACCTCACGATCGCACGCGCGGCCCAAGCCGAGCGGTGGGACACGCTCATCAGACGCGTCGGACTCACCGACGAGCAGGCCCAACAAACGATCGCGTCCGATGCTTACGGTGCCCTTGTCGCGGCCCTCCAAGACGCCGAAGCACGCGGGCTCGACATCAAAAAAGCGCTGCCGCAGCTCATCAGCGCCCGTGCACTCACCAACGCAGACGACATCGCCGCGGTCCTGCACTGGCGCGTCGACGCCTGGGCGGAGAGAGCCGCAAGCCGCCATCAACCGGTCCCCGAGCTGATCGTAGGACTCATCCCGCGCGCACAAGGGGTCGATGACCCGGACATGCGACAAGCACTCCAAGAGCGGGCGGACGCGATGGAAAACCGGGCAACAGCGCTCCTACAAGAGACGATCGAAGCGCAGGCCGGCTGGCTGCATCGGCTCGGCACGCCCCCGGCCGACGAACACCTACGAGGTCATTGGCTCCGCCAGGCTCTGGTCGTGGTTGCTTATCGCGACCGCTGGGACATCCACTCCTTCCAACCTCTCGGTGACTCAGCGCAAAGCAGCGAACAGGCCGCACACCACCGGCGCGCAGCAGCCGCAGTCGCGGAGGCGAGAGCGATCGCCGCCCAGGCCCACGACGGCGCGACCGGTGCGCAACCGCGCCAGATCTTCGCGGTCGAGCCTCGGTCAGAACCTGGCTTGCAGCGATAGCAAACCCCCGTGCGGTTGACTGGAACCGTGCTGAGCGAGTTTCGGACAAATGGTCAGGGTTGATCTGCGCGCCCCTTGTATTCCTCGCACCGAGGCGAGCGTACGGTCAGCCCGCGCCGCTAAGGATCTCCCTCACCGCAATTCGCCAACCCTCCGGGGTCCACCGCACCGTCTGACGGACCCGCGCGGCAGCGAATATCCGTGGAGAGCCGCCAGGGATGAGTATCAGCATCACGCTATACACGGCTGGGTCGTCCTCCGTCTCGTCGATCGTCGGGTTCAGCGTCAGGTGCAAGGCCCCCGACGGCTCGTCAAACCACACCGCCGCGACGGTCGCGACGAGCTCCGCCCAGCCAGTAGCAGTGCCCGCCGCGTCGATCAGCACACCGTCCTCGGTGAACAGCTCAACGTAACCCTCCGCGTCGCGGGCGGAGGCGCAGTTGTCAGCCTCGGTCACGAGTTGCAAGATCGCGAGGGAGTCCTCGGCGTTGAGGCTCACTTGCCCAGCCTACGACGCGCCGCGTAGAAGACATTGGCACCGTCAGGCCACCGCGACACCACACCGGCCCGGTGAAGGCTCAACAGATGCTTCGAGACGTTCTGTTGCGAGAGTCCGAGGGCATCGCTCAGCTCCTGCGGGGTGAACGGACCGTCGGTCAGAAGCTCCACTAACCGAAGCCGCACCGGGTGACCGAGAATCCTCAGTCGTTCGGCTACTCGGACCATCAGCCCTTCAGGAATCAGTTGCATCTCAGGCATCGCGTGGATGCTCCGTTCGATGCGCGATCGCAGACGCGGCTGATCGTCCACGGGCTCCATTCGCGTGCACGATCTCGGGCATCCTTACGATCTCAGCGGCCTGTTGAGGTCCACTATCGCGGCGGTGATCCATCTTTACGACGAGCCGGTTCTTTCACGCAGACGCTGGCTAAAGGTTGAAGCCTCCTGACACCTCGATGTTCTCCGCGGTGATCCATCCACATTCGTCGGAGAGCAACGTGGCGATAACCTTGCCGACGTCGTCATCCTCTCCCAGGCGGCCGAGTGTGGTGCGCTCGATGAGCGGCGGAATGACCTCGGGGTAGCGGTCGAAGGCGTCGTCGGCGATGCGGGTGCGCGTGGGACCAGGAGCAATGCCATTGACGCGGATGCCGCGGCCGCCGAACTCCTTCGCCATGCATTTGGTCAGCGTGGTGAGAGCGCCCTTCATACTTGCGTAGGCCGAATAGCCCACCTTGGGACGCAGCGACGAGTTGCTCGTCGTGTTGATGACCGCCCCACCGTCGGCGATGATCGGCAACAGCTTCTGAGTCAGAAAGTATGGGCCTTTCAAGATAACCCGGTAGAAGCGGTCAAAGAGTTCCTCGGTTGTGTCCTCGATCATGGCCATCTGCCCGAAGCGGGCGTTGTTGACGAGGTGGTCGACGCTGGTGCGCTGCCAGCGATCGCTAATCTCGCTGGTCACTCGGTCAACGAAAGCCGGGAAGGTCTCGCTGCGGCCGACGTCGAGCGGGAGAGCGACTGATGTTCCCCCCGCGGCCTGGATGGCCGTAACCGTCTCGTTAGCCCCGTCGGCATTGGTGTTGTACGTGAGAATCACGCCGGCGCCGCGCTGAGCGATCTGAATCGCAGCGCTCTTCCCGATCCCAGAGCTGGCTCCGATAACGATGGCGAGCTTCCTGTTGATTTCATTGATTGACATGCCCGAAGCCAACCAGGCGCAGCGCCCCAGCGTGAGCACGAAACGACCCGGTCATTGCGCGATCCTGCTCTCCCGACGCCGCCTGGCCTGGATATAGGCAAAGCGTCCGCTTCCGCAGGGCGTTGCCGACAAGCGGCCGGGAGGGACGTTTGAGCATGCGACCTTCGCGTTACGCGTGTGGGTGGCCGGTCGACGCGACGAAGCTGCCGACCGGCCATCTGCTTGGTTCAGGCGGCAGCGGTGTCCTCCGTAGGAGCTGCGCTGGGCGACTTCACGACGAAGGCACAGAGGAGCGCCAAGACCATTGCTCCAGCGGTGATCAGGAAGCCTCGGTCGAAGCCAGCCGCGAGAGCACCGCGGTACACATCGCTCGTCGGGTTCTGCTGGCCAGCTAGGCGGTGGGCGACTATGGTCCAGGCGACGGTGCCGAGGCCGGCGATGCCAAGGGACGCTCCGATCTGCTGGCCGACGCTGAGCAGGCTGGCGGCGACGCCCGCCTCGGCGGGGTCTACGTCGGTCATCGCCAGCGAGGCAAGCGGGACTGCCATGAGACCGACACCGAACGGCGCAACGATGATCGGTCCCAGGACGTGCGTCGCGTAGCTCGAGTCGGCGTGAACGAATGCCAGCCAACCCAGGCCCGCGGCCGCGATGGTCGCTCCGCTGATCAGCAGCGTGCGTGCGCCGAGTCTCGGGAGTAGGCGGCCCGAGATCGTAGCTGAGCCCGCGAACGTGACCACCCATGGCAGGAACGCGAGACCGGCCTTCGCCGGCGAGTACCCCCAGACCTCCTGCAGGAATAGTGTGAGGAAATACAGGACACCAAAGAACGCCACACCGATACACGCGGCTACGAGGTACGAGCCTGCTCGGCCTCGGTGTGCGAGGAGTCTCAGCGGGAGCAGTGGCTGAGATACGGTGGCCTCTGTGACGAGAAAGGCACCCACCAGCACGGCCCCTGCTATGAGGCTCACGATGACCTTGGCGGTACCCCAGTGCGCGTGGTCGAAGGCACCAGTCGGAGCGGCGGACGACAGTCCGTAGATGAGCGCCGCGATCCCCAATGTTACTGTGACACTGCCGAGCAGGTCGAGTCGTTCACGCCGCCCCGTCGACGGGGCGAGCACGAGTGGCGCGAGCGCGACCACTGCCACGCCGATCGGGATGTTGACGAACAGCGTCCAACGCCATGACGCGTAGGTCGTAAGCAGCCCGCCTGCCAGCAGACCGACCGCACCCCCGAGCGCCGACATCGCGGCCCATACACTCATTGCGCGGTTGCGGAGCTGACCGTCGGGGAAGTTGTCGTAGATGAGTGCGAGCGTGGCTGGAGCCATGACCGCGGCTCCGATGCCTTGAGCGACTCGGCAGACGATGAGCCAGGCCTCCGACTGCGCGAGGCCGCCCATAAGTGAGGCGGTGGTGAACAGGATCATGCCGCCGATGAGGGTGTTGCGACGCCCCAGCAGGTCCCCAAGGCGTCCGCCCAGGAGCAGCATGCCACCTGAGACCAGGGTGTAGGCAGTGACGATCCACTGCAAGGAGGCATTAGAGAAGTGAAGAGACTCTTGGATGTGCGGCAACGCGACGGTGACGATCGTGGCGTCGAGCACCAACGTCAATTGCGTAACAGCTATCAGTAGAAGGGCGATGCGGAGTCGGCGCGAGGGCCGGGCGTCAACCGCCTCACCCACCTGTAGGGGGTCTGCGGATGTAATGGTCACTGGGACTCCTTTGGGGAGGGGCGCCGCGCGTTGGCGACGTTGGAAGACTGTGCCCTTTAGTGAAGCCGTCGACAGCCCCTGATGCGAAGAGCAAATCTGCTCGATCAATGCATAATCCTGCTCAGCCTGAGTGCGCCCTATCGGTCGGCGGGCGATAAAGCGGCATGAGATGAGCATGATCGTGCTTGCCGATTCGCCAGCCTCCCGTCACGCTGACCGACGTGACCGATCTCAACACACCAAGAACCATCCTCTTGACCGGCGCGACCAGCGGCATCGGCAAGGCGCTCGCCCGCCGACTCGCGGTCGAGTGCCACAGCCTCATTCTGCAAGGCCCAGAGCCAACGAACCGGGTTCAGTCGCTACTGGCAGAACTGCGCGCAAGCGGCACCGCGGTGGCCTACGTGCAGATCGACTACTGCAACCTAGCCGAGGTATCGGCCGGTGCCGAGCTCATCAAAGCGGCCGGAAAGATCGACGTTGTCGTCAACAACGCTGCCATCCCAGGACCACAGGCTTTCCATCAGACCACCGATGGAACCGAGGCCACCCTCCAGGTCAACGCCATCGCGCCAGCCTTCCTGACGCAGTGCCTACTCCGGCATCTACAGCCCGGTGTCCGGATAGTGAACGTCGGCTCTGCCGCCCACCATTTCGCTGAGCTTGACCTCGCCGATCTTGAGTTCCGTACCGGATACAGCTCTACCGCAGCGTACGGGCGCTCCAAGCTGGCGCTGGTTGCCTGGAGCCTGTGGCTGGCGCGCAGCTTGGCCGGCACAGGGATCGACGTGATCACCGTATGCCCTGGCGTTACCGACACTCCACTCAGCGCTGCAATGATGGGCCGCATCGGAGCCTCACCAGTCCGTGGAGCCGGGCGCGTGTACCGCGCCATCAGCGCGGATGTGCCTACCGGCACCTACCTGGAAAGCGACAGGCCCGCCCCCTCGAGCGCGGACGCGCTGGATGCGCGGTTCCAGGCGAAGGTCGTCGAGATGATCAGGGGATCATGGCCGGCAGTAGCTCGGCCTCCGCACGAAGCTTGAAGGCATCCTGACCGGGAGCGAGCCCAAACTCGCGGCGGTACTCTCTGCTGAACTGCGATGGGCTGTCATACCCGACTGCGTAACCGGCGCCCGTAACATTCTCCGCTCGGCTAACCAGAAGCAGCCGAGCCTGCTGAAGCCGGATCTTTTTCTGAAACTGGATCGGCGTCATCATCGTGACGGCGCGAAACTGGCGGTGAAACGCCGAAACACTCAACCCAGCCTGGTCGGCCAGATCCTCGACCCTGAACGGCTCGGCGTAATGACTGCGGATCCAGCTGACTGCCCGACCAATGTGGGAAAGGCTGCTGTCAGCGAGGCCGATCTGACGCACCCTATCGCCGTGCTCCCCATTGAGAAGCCGCCAGAGGATCTCCCGCTCGACCAGCGGCTGCAACACTTGCAAATCTCCTGGCTTGCCAAGCAGCCGTGCCATCCGCACGACGGCATCGAGAAGTTCCACCGAAGCGGTGGCGACACCGACGCCAGCAAGCGCACGCGCGTGAGCACGCGACAGGTCGCCTTCCACGAGGAGAGACGCGATCACGTCTGGCCGCAACCGCAACCCCACGCCCAAGAACGGCTCATCCCGGCTTGCGTCGGAAAAGAAGCCGGTCACCGGAAGATCAACGGTCACGACGACGTACTCACCAGGACCGTAGTCATAGACCTCCTCGCCGATCGCGAGGCGCTTCATGCCTTGGGCAACCACCGCCAGGGTCGGCTCGGCAATCGACGAAACAGGAGCTGTCGGCGCCGTGACGACGGCGAACTGCAGGACGGCATCCGCCGGGCGACCCTGGGCCTCGTGCACCTGAATCAACTCTCGCAGTTCGGCCAGCAGCTGGGCGGCGCGTGACGGGAGTCGGTGAACGCTCACATGCACAATCCCAGCACACTGCGGGGACGGCTGCCGGCATTCTTGTGCCGGATCACTGCACGATCCTGCCAGGTGACGGCTTATGGCGCTGCTGCTCGCTGTCTTGCGCGGCGTAGGTTGAGCGTCAGACAGTGGTGGTCGTCCAAAATGCGGGCGCCAGACCATCACATCGGTCATCTTCTCGATTTCGGGCGGGGCTGAGAGCGCCCGACAGCGTTCGTCGATCTTCCCGCACAGGCAAGCTTCTGACCACGTGCGGCCAAAGCGATCGACAGTCCGCAGGGGCGTCTGGCGGCCCGCATGACCGCCAGACGCCCTCTACGCCCGACGGGAGCGGCTTAGCTGTCGCCGTTCTCCACGCCCGCGACGGTGACGCGCGTGATCGTGTATGCGACGCTCACGCTCGGCGCCTGTCCCGTGGTACCGCCGTAGAACTCGACCGGGATGCCAGTCGTAGCGTTGATGATTAGCTGCTCCTGGTAGCCGGCGGGCTCGAAGTTCGAGTCAGTCAGGACTAGCGTGGGCTGCCCGTTCTGCGTGCCGTGCGTGACGGTGATCTGCGGGATCGTCGCCAGCAGGTGCAGCACACCAGCGCGAACCTGCGGGTCGCCGGCGCCGGCGAGCAGCGCGTCCGTCGAGTTGTCCCAGATCATGCCGTTCTCCTGTTCGAGCGCGGTGGCGGCCGGGTAGTCGGATGCGTTCTCCTGCGTCCGCGTCAGCTTCTGGAGAATCTCCTGCTGCTGTGGCTTTGGCAGCTGCGCGACGAGCGCCTTCATCGCCGCCGTCGCCTGCGCGGGAGTCAAGGTTTTTGAGATGGCAACGGGGTCGAGGTTGGCGACCGACATGCGCTGACGCGCGGCGTCGATCGGGCCGTCGAACGCGGCCTTGGCGGCGTCGATATCCCGGACCTCAGAGTCGCTTTCGTCGGTGTTGACGGTGTCGCCCGCCTTGATCAGTGCTGGTAGCTGGGAGGTTTCGGGCGCGTAGTAGTAGTTGCCGTTGTCGGCATAGAGGTCAGCGCCGTCGATCTCCGGGCTACTGGGGTAGGTCTGCTTGCGGATCACGAGCGTCGCGTCACCGGTCGGCGCGGGCGCGTCCAGGAGCTTCGCGGACAGGTGAGCGAGCGGCGCGGCAGCTGCCGGTTGGACCGCGAGGCCGCCGAGACCTCCGCCCGATTGGGAGCTGGTACCGCCCGTCGAAAGCAGCAACACCGTCGCGACACCGCTGAGCGCAAGCGCCGAGACGCCAACACGCGCGATCCGGAGCGGTGCAGGGCGACGCATCCCGAGTCGCAGCCACCTGCTGCCGGGCCTCGACGCAGCTATGCACGTAACCAACTCGTCGCGTACACGCATGGTCGTGGCAGGATCGAGCGGGAGCGGTGCAGGTCTTTCAGCGACCAGCCAGTCGAGTTCAGACTGTTCGAGCATCTTCGTTGTCTCCTTGTGAGGTCATGACGATGTGGGCGCGCACGCGAGCGCGGGCGCGGTGGATCCGCGAGCGGACGGTCCCAACGGGGACGTCGAGCGCACGTGCGATCTCCTGGTAGTCGAGCTCCGCCCAGGCGAGCAGCAGCAACGCCTCCCGGTCGAGCGGCGCCAGAGATTCGAGCGCTGCAGTCAGCCGCGGTCCGAGCACCTGCGCTTCCAGCCGGTCGAGCGGTTGATCAACCGTTTCGAGCTCGGCGAGCAACTGGGCCCTACGGCTGGCCCGGTCGCCACGCTCGCCACTGCGGAAGTGCTGCAGCAACAGTTTGATTGCGATCCCGTACAGCCATGGACGCGCGCTTTCGAGCCTGCGGTCGTAGTGCCCGCGACGGTCGAACGCGACCCGGAATACCTCGGCCGCGATGTCTTCACCAGCCGCCGCCGCGCGGCTGGTGCAGTATGCGTGGAGCGAGTTCCAATGGCGATCAAAGATCGCCGCGAATTCGTGCGGCTCACGCAGCGAGCGCTCGATCAGAGCGGCGTCCGTGGCGGCCGTGCGAGCCCGTCCGGGCGGGCTACCAAGTGTGGTCTGTTGAGTGGTGGAGGACATGGTCTGAGACCAATCTCCCGATACGGGCCCAAAAGTTCACGCCTTGGACAACGAGCCACTGATACTGGCCCGTTTGTACCGGCAGATACTGGGTTGCAGATCTTCGACGCATTGAGGGCTGAGTCTTCCGCAACGTCTCCGCAACGCCCGGCGCGGCTCGCAGGTCTACCGTGCGCTGGAGACGCGTCGCGCGACCGTCGACGGTCTGCGAGTGGCGCCAACGCGTCTCGTGCGTCCGGACGCTGGCATCACCGTGTGCTGTCGAACGTGTCCGAGACAAAAAAGACAAGACTCCCGGTCGCCATCCTTTGAAAGTGGAAAAGACCTGGATTCTCTGGTCGGTCGCCGGCGCGTCTGAGGACTCGACTGCCGCATGGCGACTCGAACGCCCTTGTCGTTGACCTCGCTACCTCGTCCTTGGAACAAGCGCAAGGAGAACCTCCGCCAAACCGCGAGTACCAGGGAAAGCGACCCATACCGTCTGCATGGCAACTCGATGGGGCGTGTCCGGCGGCCGGCCTGAGACGCTGTGTAAGGCGGCCCTGATCACCTGCTGCCGAGCTCAGCGGCCAGCGCGCCCAATCCGACAAGCGAGTATCGCTTCAGCTGCTGGTACGCCGGTCGCGTCGTCCGACGACAGCAACGCTGGCGGCCATTCCGACGAAGGCAAACTCGAGAATCAGGCGCGGGTGGCGGAACAAAAACCAGGCGAGTGTCCAGCCAGCCGCGGCATCCGCCAGTGCGTGCGCCTCGTGATGCAGACCGAGGACGTAAGTCATCATGACAGCGATCCACAGCAACGCGATGGCCGCGTCTGCTGCGGTCTTGACGGTTCGGATGATGTGGCGCACTCTGCCTATGTCGTGACTCTCCTCAGGCAGACCCTACCGTCGCCGTCGGCAGCGAGGCCCGCTCGGCGCGGTGGCATGCGAGCGGTCCCTCAGCGGCTCCGGTGTGAAGGGGCAATGGGACATCTACGCGCTGGCGCTCGTCGCTGGTACCACTGCTTCAGCCCTTACTGCCAGGTCGAGGGGCTCGGTATCGAATTGGTCGAGGCGAGTGCTGATCTGGCGTTCTGCCCAAGCGCCTGGCGCGAGCTCGAAGTTCTCGATGCTCTGTACGGCAAGCTCGACGTAGCGCAGTTGGGCAGAAGTTGGGAACCGGCTGCCATAGCTCGCGACGATCTCGATCACGTTATTGACCCGGCCGCGATTGTCTGTTGAGACGTCCGCCGCTGCGGCCACGACCACGGGGGCGACTACTTCGGCGGCCTGTTGGGTGTACCGGTCGGCGACAGTCGGCGTCATTCGCTGTGTCGGAGCGAGGGCGGCTGCCACCTTCGCGTCAAGACGTGGACCCGCGGCCTGCATCAGCACCCGCGCCGCTTCGGCCGCGGCGTGGTGTGGTCGCAGCTCGCTGCCGTCGGCCTGTAGGCAACCTCGTCGGGTGAGTGCGATTAGCCCGTCGGCGCCGCGTTGGGCGAGCCAGGAAGCCGGGTCGTGGTGGGCTGGCCAGGTGACGATGGCCGCCTCACGGCCACGCATCGCGAACCGGGCAGCGAGCTGCGCGGCAGCGTCTCGGCCGGCCTGGTCGCCATCGAGGGCGATCACCGGCGCCCGGGGGTGCAGCGCGAGGATCCGGTCGACCTGGCTGTCGCTGAATGCCAGGCCTGATGTCGATACAGGCTGGAAATGGCTGCCCAGGCCCGCCGCGTGAGCGGCGGCCGCGACAGCGAGCGCGTCGATCGAGCCTTCGACGACCACGACCTGTCCGTCCGGGGGCATGCGATGAAAGCCACCGGGCGTGTAGAGCGTCTCGCTCTTGTCATAGACGATGGTGCGTGGCGGATTGAGGTACTTCGCCGCGATACGGCGGTCCTCGCCCAGCGTTGAGCGGCCGATGATTCCGATCACCTTCCCGTCCGCGTCACGGACCGGCAATAGCACCCGGCGCTGAAAGGCGTCGGTGACCGACTGTCCGCTACGACGCCGGCCGAGCCCCGCGTCGACCAGCTCGTCGTCGCTGAAGCCACGGTTGCGGAGGTAGCTGACAAGCTGGTCTGGATAGCGGGGCGTGTGACCGACGATGTTCCCGAACCCCGGTGTGCTCATCAGACGGGTGCTGTCGATCCCGCGATCGGCGAGGTATTCGGCAGCCTTGTCTGCCAGCTTCGGCAGGGTGTAGTAGCGCCACGCCTCCCGCAGCGCCTCGAGCACCCTCGCCTCCGATGTGCGCTCCGGGTCGGGCTGCTCGCTGCGTCGTAGCTGCCGCACCTCGCCCCTAAGAGCTGAGACGGGGCCTTTCGGCGGGTCGGGGAACCGCTGCAGGTCGCTGTCGAGGCGATCGACGGCCTGACCAGCGTCGAGACCATAGATGTCGCGCACCCCACTGCACCACGTCGCCCGAGGCGCCGCAGCCGAAGCAGTGGTAGCGGCCCTGGTCGAGGTCCAGCAGCATCGATGGGGTGCTGTCGTCATGTCCGGGCATCGGGCAGGACACGAACACATCTCCGGTCGCTTCAGTGAAGCTGTAGCCGGTCCGCCGGGCCGTAGCAGCGAGGGAATGGTGCTCCCTGACCGCGGCGAAGTCGATTCGCATTGCTCACAACTCTCTCTCCGGTCCTCTGCTCAATTCTTGGTCGATTCCAGGCGCGGGGTCCGGCGGCGGCGCTGTAGCGGGCCGGCCGGTGATCTGGGCCTGGTGAAGCATTTGCAACGTGGGCGTCGCGAGCCCTTCCTGTGCAGCCTCGGCGGCGCCGCGCGGCGACCAGCAGGAGACATAGGCACCGCGCCACGGGAATTGCGACTGCCCAATGGTGGGCGCCCGCCCGGTCTCGCGGGCCGCAGCGGCAGCGTGCTGGTCGGCCAGTCGCAGCCACAGAGCGAACTGCTGATCGCCGTCGGCACGCTCCAGATAACCGGGTTGGTCGGGCAGAGTGGCGACGTGCAGGAGGCTCGTTTGCACATCCTCCGGGGACGGCACGCGGTCCAGCCAGGTCGGGTAATTGTGCTCGGGCATCGAGGCTCAGTACACCACGACGGCACGCGTCGCGGCTTCCTTCCATTCTGCGGACGCACCCGATCGGCTCGCTCTGGTCATGTACTCCCCATCGCCGGTTGTGCTCTGGCCGTCGTGATGGTGCTGATCCTGGTGGTCATGGTGCATGCTCCTGATGGGTCGTAGGGCGGGGCCCTGTTGCCCGCCGCGCTCACCAGTGGCGTCCGGTTGGTCCGTTGCCACCCCTCAGCCTCCAAACTCCCGTCTCTCTCGGGTCTGTCGCTCGGAGGCGATGCGGGTCTGCCACTCAGGGGTGCCCGGCGCGGCGTCGGAGACCTTGACGATCGCCTTGGCCTTGTGCTCTTTGGCGGTGCAGCCGTAGAGGGCGGTCCATTCCCGCAGTCGCGACTCGATCAGCTGGAAGTCGCGATGCCAGCTCGTCCCAGCGCTTCCGGGTGACGCATCGGTGTAGGCGCTGCACTCGGCGTCGTGCAGCGCCGCGAGCGCCTCGACATGGCCGCTGTGGAGCCACCAGCACGGCGGGATGACCTTGTGATCGAGATGCTCGAAGCGTTCGAGCAGCCCCTCCACCCAGGCATACAGGTCGCCGAGCTCCGCCTCGATGTCCGCCGCGGGGATCCCCGGCCAGTACAGCGGGCCTTGGAAGATTCCCTCGTCAAGGTCCGCTGGGCCGTCGGCCGCGAAGAGGCGGCTGAGCGCGGCGGTGCCTGTCGTGCCCTGGTCCTCGCCGGTGCTGTGCTGTTGCTTGCTCATGCTCGTCTCGCCTCGCCACCAATCGTCCTCAAATGCGGCACGGTCTGCGCCGCTGTCTGCTCATTTTCCACCTTACGCCACAGTGCTGGTCGCCGGAAGCGCCGGACGCGTGCGGTGTCTCCGGCGGTTCGCTGCTGCCGCAGGGCACACGGACGCTCCTCCCCGGTCAGGCATGGCGCCCCAGCTCACGCGCGGCCTCGGCACGGATCGTCTGCTCCACGCCTTCGCGCCCCTCCCGGAGCTGTCGGGCGTCGCGCCGGGCGATCCAGGGAGTCATCGCCATCACGATCGGCTTGGCGGAGCGCAGCAACAAGAGCGCCGTGCCGAACGGCAGCCGGCGGATCGCCGCTGGGTCCAGGATCGGCCGGTCCCTCTCGCTTTCGGAGTATTCGACCCGCCCGCCCTTTCGTGCGCGAACGCTCTCCGTGACCGTGTGCTCGCCGAGCATTCGCGAGAGGTCTTGCAGGTCATCTGCGTTGCTGGAGCCACCGAGGACGATCTTGACGATGCTCGCATCCCAGATCGCCTCCGCCTCATCCCGCCCCCACTTCGCGCGCGCCTGAGCCAGTGACTGCAGCGCTGCGAAGGTGGTGATGCCGGTACCGCCGCCCTCTGACATCAGCGCAGGCAGCGAGGGGATCGGGTAGTTGTAGGCCTCGTCAAGCATTAGTCCCAGGGGAGGGTCAAGGCGCGTTCCTGGCGACGCGGCCGCCAAGCGTCGCGCCACCTCCACGATGTCCTCGATCAACGCTGACACCAATCCCGCGGTCGCCGAGGCGCCGCTCGCGGTGCCCAGCAGGTACAGCGTTCCACGTGCGCTGAGAAACGTGCTGGGATCGAATTGGTTTGCTTCGCTTGGCGAGACCGCATCCAGCACTCGCGGATCCGCCAGAGCGGCAAACGCGTTGGAGACCATCGCCCAGACACTGTCGCGCTGGCGCGGATCGGCCGACACGATCGCGTCCAGCGCTTTGTCCCAATGCCGCGTCGCGCGTTCATGGGTCGACAGGATGCTGACGGCCTCCTTAGCTGTGACCGGGCTCAGCGACCACTCATAGAGCGACGCCGGGCCGAGGTCCCCGATCGCGGCTGCGTGCAGCAGGCAGCGGATCGCTGTCTGGGTCTGCTGCCGCCAAAAGCTGCCATCCGCGACACCCTGATCCGCGCTCGCACTCAGCGCGGCGGCACGGATCATCGCGGTCTGCGGGCTTTCGCATCCGCGCACGGGCGACCACCGCAAGGCGCTGGGCACCCCGGAGGCCAGGCCCTGGGGATCGAACACACCGACGGGCCGCCCGTCGGTCGATCGAGCGGCCATCGTCGCCGACAGGTTGTCCGCACGTGTGGCGGTTGTGATCACCGCACCGGGATAGTCGAGGATCCACGGGAGCATCAGATGAAAGCCTTTACCCGACCGCGGTGGACCGATCACCGTGACGGAATCTTCGACGCTCGCCCAGCACTGCATCTTGCGTGCAGATCCCAGAGTGACTCCAACGTCCTGGGGGCGAGGGTGCTTCACCGACGGCCGCAGCGTCTGCGCGCGCTTGAGGAGCGCCTGCGCCGACGCCGCGCGCTTGACCTCGCGCCGGGAGGCGAGGCCCTGCGCCCGTTCGGGGTCATCGGAGCGCCCGCCCTTGGAATGCTTGCCGCCCAGCTCTCGAACCAGCCACCAGCCACCGCTCAGCGCGGCCGTCGCGACCACCAGCCCGAGCAGCTGCAACAGCCAGTACACAGCAGGCGAACCGACCTTGGCATGCCACGCCAGCGACGGATCGCCGAAATGTCCGAGCGCGTCGAACTCCGCGAACCACCGGCCATGCAGATGATGGGTGCCCGCGATCACCGCAGCGAGCCGTCCGGCCCAGTACAGGACGAACCCAACTGCCAACACAACCAGCGCCGGAAGCACAAGCAACTCCTCGGTGTTATGACCGTCGTTCACGACCGCGCTCGCTGCCCGAGCGCACGCCCGGAGCCCACCGGGAAGGCCCGCCACCTGGTGCTAGCAAGTTGACTTGTTAGCTTTCTATCCGATCGGGATGAGACACTGTCCGTGACCCGAAATCCACCCGGAACGCTGGTTGCAGCCTGTGTTCTGGCTAAACCGAGGAGGTAACCCTCGATGCCCAACCAACCCTCACAGACCTTCGGGAGTTGCTGATGCGCATCTCCAGCATCCGCCCTGACGACCTGGTGCACGTGTCGATCAAGGGCCGCAACTTCTACGCGGTCGTCACGAGCGTTGAGGACGGTCATGTCAACTTCCGTCCCATCTGTCCCGGAGCCGGCTGGCGCTCGGCCAAGGCCCGAGAGGTCACTGGCCACTGGCGCCGCACCCGCCACGCGGCGAGTGTTAGGGGAGCCGAGGCATGACGACCGATTGCGTCAATCAATCGCTTGATGCGGTGCTGGCCGAGTTGGGTGAGGTGATCGCCCAACTCGACCGGCGCCGCCACATCCTGTCGGCCCGGCTCGATCTCGCGCTCGGGGACCGCTGCTGGGTTGCGCAGATACTTGCGGACCCGCTCTATCAGCCGCTCGTCGGCAAGGGTCGCACGACCGCCGAGGCGCTCGTCGACCTCCACGCCCAGGTCGCGGGCATCAACTGGCGCCGGGTACGTCGCTGATCTGTGAGCGGGCGGTTTCACCGTTCTACGCCTCCCGGCGCGAGTACCGGCGGGTAGTCGTGGATCTCGGGCCGGGAGGTGGCAGGGTGTTGCCGTGCGGGGTACCGGACCGGCCGGCGCTGGTCCTGACCCTCGCGCAACTCCCGCTGCGGTGTGGCGGGGTCGCCGTCGGGCTCGGGCGCCATGTTGGGCGGCGGAGTCTCGGGCTTGGTGACTCCAGCCTCAGGCGTGGCGTCGACGGTCGCTGCCGCACTCGTCGGGTTCTCTGGTGTCGGCGGCCGGGTGCTGGCCTGCATCTGCACGCTGATCGCCTGAAGCTGAGCTTTGGCGGTCTTCAGGTTCTCGGCGCGCTTGAAGGGCCGCTCCAGCCCTTCTCGGGCGCGCACCACGTCCTGGGCGGCCGCTTGCTGAGCTACGAGCGTCTTGGCGCGGCGGTCCTCCAGGCTGCTCAGGCGGTACTCAAGCTGACGGACTAGCGTCAGCGGGCTCTCAGCCAGGTGCCGCAACGTGGCGTGTGCCCAGTCGCCGGGCACGCCATCGAACGCGAGGTACGCCTCACGCCCGCCGTTCTCGTAGTCGATCTTCACCAACCCGTTGACCTGCAGCCCGCCGAGCTCGCCGACCGGCGCGGTCCTGCCGACCTGCGCCGCCTGCGCCCAGCCCGCCAACGCCTCGGCGGCGGCCGTGTGCTCACGGTGGGTCACGGCCCCGACCGTCATCGCGAAGCGATCGCCCTGGGTGTCCTGCCGGCGGGCGATCGCCGCCTCGATCGCAATCACGTCCTGGGCGCGCGCCTTCTCCCGCTCCGCGGCGGAGGTCTGGCTGTAGCGCAGCTGCTCGCGGTTGCGATGGAATGCCCGCTCAAGCCGCTCAAGGCGGGTCGCCTCGTTCTGGGCGCGGGCGTGCTCGAGGATCAGCGGGTCGCCGGACGCGAGAGCCTTGACCTCGGTATAGGAGAGGGCTTGGTCGTCGATGTCGTCGATCGAGCGGGCGTCGAGGCGGCCACGGGTGACCTGGGCGATGAACTTCGCCTTGCGCTCAACCGTTTGCCAGCTGTAGGCGTCAAAGGACCTCTCCACTACAAAGCGGTAGATGGCGACCTCGGCGTTTTGGTTGCCCTGGCGCAGGATGCGACCCTCGCGCTGCTCGATGTCCGCCGGCCGCCACGGGCAGTCAACGTGGTGAAGTGCGACTGCCCTGGACTGAATGTTGGTCCCGACCCCCATCTTCTCGGTCGAGCCGATCAGCACCGCCACATGCCCGGCGCGGCACGCGGCGAACAGCCGCCCCTTCTCCGCGTCGTTGCGGGCCTCGTGCACGAACCGGACCAGATGTTCGGGCAGGCCGTGGGCCGTCAGCAGTGTCTTGAGCTCGTTGTAGGCGTTCCACTGCTCACGAGGCGTGGACAGGTCACAGAACACGATCTGGAGAGCACCCGGTGTCGGGGAAGGCTCGCCACTGTCCGCGTCGAGGTAACTGTTGTGGCGATTCTCGCGCCACACCTCGGCGATCTGGGCGGCGGCGCGCTCGAGCTTGCACTCTCCCTGGGTGCGCTCGCCGGATACGAGCCGCATGTCCAGCGCGGCGCGGCGGCCGTCACCGGAGATCTTCAGCATGTTGTCCTCGCTCGGGTCGACGCCCCTGCCGCGGACCGTCTCCGCACGGTCGGCGAGGTGCTGGAGGTAGGCGACGATCTCCGGCCCGGTCGGAATCACGATGGTCCTGGCCATCGGGCGCTCCACACCGTCCTCGCCAACCACGGGCTTGAGCTCGGGGGTGGGGAGCTTGAGATCCTCGGCGGTCTTGACGTCGGCGAAGACGTGCCAGATCCGCAGCATCTCGGGTACGTTGGCGAACCTGGCGAAGCGGGTGTTCATCCGGTAATCCCCGCCGCCGGTCGGGGCCATCTCGATCTCCGTCACGGTCTGGCCGAAGGTCGCCGCCCATTCATCGAAGTGCTCGATGCCTGCCGCCGCAAGCAGGTCGGGGCGAAGGTAGCGCTGCATCACATGCGCCTCGGTGACGCTGTTGGCGATCGGTGTCGCGGTCGCCAAGGTGGCAACGCGGTGCCCGTGGCGGGAGCGCAGCCACTCCAGCTTCATGTGCAGATCGGTCGCGCGTTTAGACCCGTCGATCTGCGCGTCCCTGATATTTGAGACCGTCTCCAAGTTCTTGTAGCCGTGGGCCTCGTCGACGATCACATAGTCGATTCCGGTCTCCTCAAAGGAGATGCCCTGGTCCTTGATCGCATCGGCCTTCTTCTTCAGGCTCTGCTCCCGCGTGAGCACCATCTTCTCTAGCCGCTTGACGGTCAGGCTTGCGCGCTCGCGACCCTTCGCGCCGGTCAGCGCCGAGCGGAGCTTCTCCACCTCGGTTTGCAGGTAGGCGCGTTGGGTGTCGGGGGAGAGCGGCACGCGCTCGAACGCGGAGCGGGTCATCAGTACCCCGTCCCAGTCGTTGGATGCTGCGCGAGCGACGAACTGGCGGCGCCGGTCTCCGGCGAGGTCGTCGCTGGAGGCGGTCAGCACCCTGGCTTGGGGGTAGAGCTGCAGCCACTCCCGGGTGAATTGCTCAAGCATGTGGTTCGGGACCACGATCACGGGCTTGCGCACCATGCCGAGCCGGCGAAGCTCTGTTGCGCCGATGATCATCTCCGCGGTCTTGCCGGCACCGACCTGGTGGAACAGCCCGACTGTGGGCTCGCACAGCATCCGTGCGACCGCGGCCTTCTGGTGGGCCATCGGGTGAAACGTGCGGACCAAGCCGGGCAGGGTGAGGTGTTCGCCGTCGGCTGTGTAGTCGCGCAAAACGATGCTGTTGAAGCGGCGGTTGTACTCGGCCAGAAGCCGCTGGGCGCGCTCGGGGTCCTCCCAGCACCATTCCGCGAAGCGCTCCTTCATCGCCTCGCCTTTCTCCTGCGCCGCGGCGGTCTCGATGGGGTTGACGACCCGGCGGCCGTTGTCGATCTCGTCGGTGACCTGCACCACCCGCTGCTCCAATAGCGATTTGGCGAGGTGTGGGGCGGACATGCGGCTGGTGCCCCACTCGCTACGAGCGGGGATGCTGTTGTTGGTGCCCTGCACGCCCCACACGTTCCCTCCCGCCCGCTCGACCGTCAGGGACCGGTCCTGGAGGATCTCGCGTAGGAACTCCTGATGGTCCTGCTCCGAAATCCAGGCCGCACCCAGCTGGGGATGGACCTCATCAGCGCCGAGGTCGGTCGGCAGCACCCGCTCTAATGCCTCCACGTTCGCACTGAGATCGGGGCGATCCAGCGCGGCTTCGCGGGCCTGCTCCAGCTTTTCACGCACGTTCCCGGACAGATACTCCGCTGCGGGAACCAGTCCGCCCTCAGGTCGCTCGAACACCAGGCCGCCGAGTTGTGCCCGCGCTCGTTCCTCGGTCGCACCCAATAGCCCTGCGATCGAGGGCAGGTCGACGTGGCCGCGAGTGTCGAGGCAGACCGCCAGGGCATCCTCGGGTGTCTCAGCGCCCAGGACTGGGGCTCGCGGTGCGACGACCCGCTCGCGCAGCAGTGCCGCGGGCGTGGCCTTGTCGGTCTCCTCGTCGAAGATCTCCAGGCTCAGGACCAGCGGCGCGAACGGGTCAGAGCGCAGCGCCGTTACAGCCGGCGGTACCACTCTGGCCATCAGCGCCTCGCCCGTCTCGGGGTTGGTGCGGCCGGTGCGGCGCGAGGCGAACCGGTTGATCGGTCCCCAGCGGCGCAGATAGTCGGCGTAGTCGCTGGTCAGCAGCTCCCGTTCGGAGGCGATCGCCGGGGTATCGGCGAAGCTCTGCGCTTCGCCGGCCAACAGCCGCTTGGCGCGGTCGCGTAGCCCACACAGTGCGCGCAGCTCCGCCCGGATTGTTCTGGGCGTGTCGAAGGGAACCTCCAAGCCATTCTGGCCGACGGCGAAATCACCGGCTGCCAGCGGGATCAGATGACCGTCCCATAGCCCCTCCGGCGCCTCCACCAATTCGTGATCCGCGCGTGACACCTCGACGCTCGTCGCGTCCTCGGGATAGGGCGCGATTCCTGGGCCGATCTCGCGCGCCCACCCGCGGATCCGATCCGCGAGAGCCTCGCCCAACCCGGACGGCTCGTGGTTGGGGGTGACGATCAGCTCGGCGTCGCCGTACGGGCCGTGACCTGTCGCCAGCTCGCCGAGGATCAGCTCGGGGTGGGCAGCCAGGTAGCTGTTGAGCCGGATCTGCTCGTCGCCGACGTCGACAAGCTCGGTACGCACCCAGCCCTCGTCGGTTCCTGGCATGCCGTCGGGTCGTCGGCGCAGCACGAGCAGATCGGTGATCACCTCGGTGCCCGCGACCCGGCGGTGCGCGCCGGTCGGCAGCCTCAAGGCGCCGACCAGGTCGGCCAGCTCGCTCATCTGTCGCCGCGCTGCCGGGTTCGCCGCGTCCAGCGTGTAGCGCGACGTCAACAAGACCGCGAACCCGCCCGGCTTCAGCAGCGCCAGCGACTTGATGATGAAGTGATTGTGGATCGTGTGATTGGCACGGTTGTGCTCGGGGTCGTAGAGCTGCACCTTCCCGAAGGGCACATTCCCGATCGCAACATCAAACGCGCCCCTGCTGAGCCGGCGGCCGTTCTCAGCGAAGGACCGGTTGATGATCCGCGCGTCCGGGTACAGCTCCTGGGCCACGGTCGCGGTGGTCCCGTCCAGCTCCACACCAACCATCTCTACCGCTGAGGGCGCGAGTCCGATGAACACCCCGGCCCCGCACCCCGGCTCGACTCCACGGCCGCCGCGCACGCCGATCGTCGCGGTGAGCTCCCACATCGCATCAGCGATCGCCGGATGGGTGTAGTGGGCGTTCAGGGTCGTGCGCCTGGCCTCGGCGTAGCCGTCGGCGCCGACCAGCTCGCGAAGCTCCTTTCGCTCCGGCGCCCACTCCTCGCGGTTCTCGTCAAAGAGCTCCGCGCACGCTCCCCAGCCCGACCAGCGGCTCAGCAGGTCCCGCTCCTGCACCGTGGCGGCACGCTCCTCGGTGACCAGTTGGTCAAGGAGGCGGGTAACCGCCAGGTTCGCCTCAGCGCGACCGCGCGCGCCCGAAGGCGGAAGCCGCTCCTCGCCCCGACTGGGGTGAAAGCGCTCTAGCTCTCCGTCGGATCCTCGTCGTCCGGGTCGTCCCACGCCACCGAGCGCCACTCCGCCGGCAGGGGCTCTTCCTGGTCCTCCTCCGAGGATGGGAGCATCGCCTCCCGGATCAGGTCCGACTCCGCGTTGAACCTGGCCGTCGACAGCCGCGCCGTCTTGTCCAGGTAGCTCTCGCCCGGCTGGTCCGGCCCGGCCAGTGTCGCCGCCAGAGTCTGGATCTCCGTCTCGAGCTCCATCCCCTTCTGGCCGAAGAACTCCTCCGGGTTCGGGATCTGGGAGAACCGCTGCGGGTCCGCTCGCCTCCACTGGGCCATCAGCAGCTGCCCGTACCTGTTCATCGCGTGCCTCCTCCGGTTCTGCCCACAGGGCGTCGAGCGACAACTGGCCGCTGTTCTGGCCACTACGACGACTACGCCCGGGCATGACCCACGTCTACGCATATCGCCACCATAACCCCGCGGCCTGTCACCTCTCCGCGCCGTGTCTGCCGGCGACGCGCTGGCGATCCGCCTCCTGCGCATACGCCAGCGCACGCTCATCGGAGTAAGGGCCGTCAATCGCGCCGGCCCGAACCTCCAACGCGAACAGGCACATCCCCTTCACTGTCCGTGTGTCGGCCTCGTCGAGATGCAGGTTCAGGAATGCTTGGCCGTCGGTCACCAAAGCGACTGGCTCACCCTTCCAGCGGATGAGCGTGGCCGGGTCGTTTGTCTGAGCGGTGCTCATCGCTCGACACCTCCCTGTAGGTCGTTGTTCAGCTTGTAGCCCGTGCCCCACACGTTCTGAACGAGCTCGCTGGCGCCGGCCTGCCTGAACTTCTGTGCCATGCGATGCAGGTGCGTGCTCAACGCGCGGCTCGTTTTCAAGTCCGGGCCGCCCCAGACCTCCCAGGAGATCTCATCTTTTGTGAAGACTCGCCCCGGCCGCTGGGCCAGCAGCACCAGGACATCCATTTCGCGCGGCGACAGGTGCACTTGTTGACCGTCGAAGGTGACTTCACGCCCGGCTGCGTTCACCTCCAGCGGCCCGATCCTGACCGGTGGCGGACTCTCGACGAAATCCTGGCGGCGCGTCAACACCGCCACACTGGCGGCGACCAGCGCGCTGGACCCTGCGCGCGGGACCGTCAGGTCTGCACCCGCCGAGAAGGCGCTGATGATCTGCTGCTCGGTGTCCGCTGTCGCGATGATCCGCAGACGCGGATCGACTCCCGGCGCGCGTCCTGCCCGAACGTCGCGGATCATCTCCTGCGCTTGCGCGGCCGACCCTCCGAACTCACCGAACACGACAAGCTCGGCGCGGGGCAGCAGCGAGCGAGCCTCAACCGGCCCAAGCGCCAACCTCGCGTCGTGACCTTCCAGCGCCAGATGCTCAATTCGCGCGCTTCCGCGACGCTCGATCCCGTCGGCAATCAGAACGAATCCAGTCATCGCCTACGCCCCCGGACCCGTCGGCTCGCTGCCAAGCCCGCCGCCGGAGGCCTTGCCCTGATCGCCGCCCCCGCCAGCTGCACGCCCTCCCTTGCCCGGACCCGTTGGCCGCCCGCTCTGTGAGGGATTCGGTGGCGACCCCTGGCCGGGGGAGGACCCCGGACCGCTGCTGCCCGAACCACCACCCGGCCCTGATGGTTCGCCGGACCCCGAGCCGCCGCGCGATGGTGCCCCGCCGGCACCGGACCCGCTATCGACAGCACCCGAGCCCGAGCCGGGAACGTTGCCCGGACCTTGCCCTCCACGGCCCGCGTTGCGTCCTGCGGTCTGCGATTCGGTCCCCTGCTGGCGCTCTTGCCCACCGGACACTGCGCCGCCCTCAGCGCCCAACGCTTGACCGGTCTGGTTCTTGCCCGCCTCATACGCCGTGTCGGACGCCGCCCCGGCGGCACCCGCACGCGACGACGCGGCACCACTGACCTTGTCGCCAGCGTCAGGGCCTCCAGACGATCCATTCGACCCGCCCGAGCTCGAGCTGCCGTTTCCGTTGCCACGTGACCCGCGACCCGCGAGCCGGCCCGCCGCGACCGCTAAGCCACCGGCGCCTGCCGCGGCGGCCCCAGCCCCTGCGGCGGCCGCACTACCAACAACCCTTCCGCCCGCATACATGCGCTGAGGCACGGCGATTGCCTGCTGGGCGCCCGCGCCTGCGGACCGTGCGTGCTGCCCCGCTTGCTGGAGGCTCCCGCCCGCCCAGTGCACGAACTGCAGCGCCAGCCACGGAGCGAAGCCGGCCACCGACATCACCAGCAAGCCGGTCGCCATCTGCGTGATCTCCTGGGTGGTGGCCGTTCCCACCTGCCCGAGACCAAGCTCGATCTGCAAGCCGATCCCGAACAGGATCACCAGGATCAACTTCGAGAACACCATGGCGATCGTGAACTCAATCCAGCGACGCACCCACGCGCTCGTGACGTCAAACGGCGCGCCACCAAACGCGATCGGCGCGAACGCCGCGCTGATGATCACCAGCATCTTGCGGACCATCAACGCCAGCCACACCACAATGCTGCTGATCAACAGGATCAGCGCCCCCACCAGCATCCCGGCAGAGCCGATCGCACCGCTCGTCAACGTGTTCGAGTGGATGACCTTGCTTCCCAGCGCATTCCAGGAAGTCGTGCCCGCCAACGCCTGCATCACGCCGTCGCTGAGAGAGTCGACCAGCGCCAGCAGCGAGTCGGTGATGATGAAGGCGGCGAACATCCCGATCATCGCGATCATCACGCCGCGCACCGCCCGGCCCATTCCGCCCGGCTCCTGACGCAGCGCCGAGAAGATGATCTGGAGCAAGAACATCGTCACGCACACGAGGACGCCCAACTCGACCGTGACCTGAAGCACGCCATCCCACGACGCGCCCGACAGCCTCACCGCCGTCGCGGTGTCCAGCTGGCTCCACACCCAGGCCGTCGCATGCTCCGCGAGGTGCGCGAAATCTTGGGCCACGTCGTCGAACACGGAGGTGGCCACCCCGCCGACAACGCCCTTGACCCCGCAGCCCACGTCATGGATGGGGTTCCAGTTGACGCAGCTCACGAGCTCAGTTCCCACTCCGCGATCGAGAACGCGCCAAAGCCAGGGTGATGCAACGCCGATCCCAGGCCGAGCACGAGCGTGAAGTGCTGCGTCCTTGACGCGTTGGCATCCTTCGTGGTCAGCACGCCGGTGACGTCGTACATCGTCATCAGCGGGTCGTCGCTCTGAAATCCCTTTGACACGAGCGTGCCCCATTGGGCGTCGGGGTTCGCTAACACCGAGTAGACCGACTGGTTCATGCCCGCTCTGGCGTCGGCAGACCACTGGCCGGCTGTGGGCAGCGGTGACGCCGTGAGGTCGGCCAGTGAAGGCTCGGTCAGCGACACGTACAAGCCCTTGGGCGCCACCGCCTTCGGTATTCCGGGGAAGAGCTCTGCCGCAGCCTCGGCTTGGGACCATGCGAGAAGTTCGCTGCGAGTCTGGTGGCGATAGTCACGGTCCAACAGTTCGTCGGCGAAGGCGATCGCGTATCCGTTTGCGTCGTTGCGGACACTCGTCGGTATCGCCGGATAGGCGGTCGACCACGCCGGCGCAGGCGGGCTCAGGGCCTCAGCGGCCGCGACCGATTGCGCCGAGAGCCCGCCGAGGTTCGTCTCTATCTGCTGAAGAGCCGGCGTCTGCGGCACGCTCTGGTAGGTCGGGTGGTAGTTCGGGTTCGGTGCTGTCACGCCGCTGGGTGTCGTCGGCGCGGACCCGCTGGTGGTCGTCGAGGTCGAGCTGGTCGTTACCTGAGCGGACCGCGGGCCCCCGGTGTGGTGAGCACCGGTACCGACGGCCTTGACGACGAGGAGCGCAAAGCCGGCGGCGATCACCACGGCGACGGCGATGAACACGCGCGGGTTCGCCTTGTACAGATCGTGCAGGTCGAATTTCATGGTCCTTGCTCCTTACTGGTCTCAACTCCCCCGTCGACGTGGTCCGTTGCCACCGCCGGAACCGGGACCTCCTCACGGGTGCCGTGCATCCGCGCGTTGGTGTTGTAAACCTGCAACTCACCCGGGGCCAGGTCGTGCGACACGACGAATGAGCGGTCGCCGATCCGCCACAGACCCTCGCCGAGCGAGAGATCGGGCAGCTGGGCGATCTCGGTCTGTGTCAGCCCGATCGCGGCGCCGGTCTTCTCCGCCTCGCCGCGCTCCTGGGCATAGATGATCCGCGTTGAGGTGTCCGCCAACAGGCCGAGCGCGAGGTTGCGGGCGGAGCTATTGGAGTCGCCGACCGCCTCGAGATCTGAGAGCCGGTGGACGACGAGGAGATTCGCGATACCCAGGTGCCGAGCGAGCTTCCACTGGCTCTGCATCCGCGCCAGCAGCGTCAGCAGCAGCATCAGACGCCACCCCTCGTCGTAGACGACCAGTCGCTGCCCGCCCTCCGGGTCTGCCAGAGCCGCCTCCATCCACGCCGACGCACATGCCATCGCCAAGGCGATCAGCGTGTCGTTGCCCCACATGCGCGACAGATCCAGCGTCAGCATCGGCAACGACGTGTCGAACGGAGTGGTCGACTCACCGTCGAAGATGCCGGACAGGTCTCCAGACACCACCCGGTTCAGCGCATGGGCGGCCACTCGTCCGTCGTCGCGGAGCTGTTGAACGCTGGAGCCGCTCACCTCATCGGTGGGCTCCATCATCCGGTGCACGACCTGAGGGAGGATCGGCCGTTCCTGGGTGCGCGTTACGGCGTCCAGGGCGGCGGACAGAGCGGTGAGCTCAACGCTCTGGAGATCACGCCCGACCGCCTGCTCGGTCAAGGCTTTGACGAGGTCCTGGCGGCGGGTGCGCACGAGCTGGCGCCACCGCTCGTCGGTGAGCTGCTCCGGGTTGCCGTCGGCGTCGACCCAGTGGCGCGGCCGGGGACCTTCATCGAGCGGGTTGATCCGCGAGGTCATGCCCGGCCCGAGCGCGATCGAGCCGCCACCGACGGCCCGCGCGACGCGTGTCCACTCTCCCTTGGGATCGCCCGGCACGTAGACCTTGCGGCCAAAGGCGATCGACCTGGTCGCCAGGCTCTTGGCCAGGGCCGACTTGCCGCGGCCGAGAATGCCGGCCATCAGCATGTTCGGGTTGGTGACGACTTGGCGCTGGTAGAGGTTCCAGACGTCGAAGCAGAACGCGGCTCCGCTCCAGGAGTCATGGCCGATCAGCGCCCCCTCGCTGCCCAACCCGGCCTCGGCCAGGAACGGGTAGCCGACCGAGAGGACGTTGCTGGTCGCGTGGTGGGGCTCCAGCTTTAGCCGCCTCAGGGAGCGACCGGCGTCCGCGCCGCTCTCGCCACCTGCCGGCAGGTAGCTGGCGTCCTTGCGGGCTTGCTTCTCGGCGTCCAAGGCCGCCTTGCGCTCGCGCATGATGACCTTCTTCTGCGCCTGGCGACGCTCACGCGCGACGCGTTCGATCCGGCGGCGGTCACGCCGTCGCGTCTCGGCTGAGATGTACCCAGCCGCTCCGACCGCTTGGCTGCGAAACGCGATGTCGGGGTCGGGCAGATTCTCCTCGGGCGAGCGCTCTGGCTCTGGCTCCGGTTCAGGTTCCTGCTCCCGGGCATCCTCGGTGAGGTCGCGGCGGCCGAGGCCCCGCCACGGGTTCGCTGGCCGGGATTCTGGTGGCGGGGTGGGGGTGCTTGGCGGCGCCTCACTGGTCTGGGTCTCGATGACGTCGCGCAGTTGCTCTGGCTCGGCGCCGGCTTCGCTGTTGCCGAGCTTCAGCCACGGGTTCTGCGGCGGTCCGGTCATAGCGTGTACCTCCCGACCGGCAGGCCGGCGGCGATGAACGCTTGCATTTGGCGGCCGAACAGCACTCGGGTCTCGCATCCGGCTTGTCCGGCCGCACGCTCGATCTGCTTGGTCGCGGCGTCGAGCTCCGTCTCCGTCGGGGCCGACACGACGATCCAGCCGGTGAAGTCGATGTCGGCATGTCCGCTGATCAGCGCTCGCTCGCGGTCGATCACGTCGTTCCATTCCTGGCTGTCGGACTCGCGGTGGATCTGCCCGATCTTGCGCTTCTGCCGGTAGTCGGACTCCATGTCGGTCTTCTCCTTGTCGATCGCGCGCAAGGCCTCCTTGGTGCCCTTGGGCCGCATCGCCAGGCACAGCGTCTTTCGCACACCCGGGGCGAAGATCACGCTGTGCAGGAAGTGGGCGGGCACTTCGATCCGCGGCCACTCAGAGATCCACAGCACCCGCGACCAGCCCGAGTCGTGATGGATGCGATCCCACATCTCATCCATCCCCAACGGCCCAGCGTGGGTGAGGTTCGCGCCCGCTGACTTGGCACGGAACTCACCGCCCAAGCCGGGATCACAGGCGACTCTGACGATGTGGGCGATCTCGCCTTCGCCCAGCCAGTTCACGACCCGTAGGTCCGCGGCCCTCAGCACGTATTCGAGCGCCGCCATGTCGGCCCGGAGAACCTTCGCGGCGCCTTTGACCCCGCCGCCGGCGGACTTGACCGCCCCGGACGCCTTGTTCATGTCGAGACTGAGCGTCAGTGTGGTCCGGTGGGTGGAGGCACCGGTGGAGCTGGACGACAGGAGCGCCTCGTACTGCTCCTCTGCCCAGCCGCCACGATCGGCGCCGTGCTCGGCGTAGTAGTCGGCGATGCCCTTGCCCGAATCAGGGATCGTGGCCTCCAGCACCTGCAACCCCGCACACGCCGACGATTGGCCCAGGGAGGCAATCGCCCGACCCCACATCGATACCCGCTGGGCCTGGGCGTCCGGAGAGAGCAGCGCATAGGCGGGGTGCGCGACCCGCAACACCGCCGACAGCGTCGCGCGGTGCGGATCATGGATCACGCAGATACCACCCTCCGGCTCGACGTAGAAGCGCAGCGCTGCCCCGTCGCCGGGCAGCGCCAACGTGCCCGCCGGCCGCGGCTTCTCCGGCCGCACGCGGTACCGAGTCTGCTTCGTCTGCTTGCGCACCACCCAGTGGCCGACCACCGGGGTCCACTCGACCACGTAGAGACCGCCTGCCCGCACGAACGTCGCCGCCAGGAACGGCGCCACCAGCACCACGCCGAGCACCAAGCTGCCGCTCAACAAGCCGATCAACAGCCCCGCCGCGCCAGCGCCCAGCGACGCACACCGCCAACCCGAGAAGCCGAGCAGGACGCCCCGGCTCGAACGACGCGCGAACCGCCCAGTCGGTGCGGAGGTGGCCGCCATCTAACAGCGGCTCCCGTACGTGTGCCGGAGCCCGGCATTGTGTCGGGCACGAGGCATCAGAGCTGCGCGCCGATGTTGTAGAAGAAGTTGATGATCACCAGCGCGCCGCCGGCCAGGATCGCCGCGATGATGCCCGACAGCACGCCGGTCTTCCCCCGTGACTGGAGCTGAGGATTGGAGGAGTGGCTACCCAGCGCCCACACCACGGCCCCCATCGCCAGACCCGCTACAGCCGCGATCACCGCGATCGTCAGGACCGCCCCGACCAGCTTCTCGCCCTGGCTGATACCCGGCAATCCGTCGCTGTTGGGGCTGATGTTGATCCCGGCGGCATTGCCCGCGAACGCGGGTGAGACGCCAAGAACGAGGGGCGCGACGCCGCCGATGAGAGCGGCGGCGATCCGCCGCCTGGCTGCGATCAGACCCTGCACTTGCTTACGCATCGTCTTCCTCAATTCGGTCTGGATTTGTCGTTCGTCGATTGCGCGGCGGCCGGTCCACTGCCACCAGACGGGTCCTCCGTCGGTTCCCGGGACCGCTCGGGCACGGGTTTGGCGCGGCCTCATTGAGCGCTCACCCCCGTCACAACCCACCGCTGCGCGACCCGCGCGAGCATCAGGGTCAGCTGGTAGGTGCTCCTGGCGTCATGCACGTTCACCAGCGCCCGCCACCCCCCACCGGAATGCGCCATCGCGACACCGGCGGTTTGCCCCTGCAGGTTCTGCATCGCCGGTGGGACGTTCGGCGGGTGCGCCCGCAGGTAGCGCCCCAGGGCGACGGTGTCGGCGCGAACGTCCGTCGCCGGAGCGTGACCGTAGTAGTAGGGCAGATAGCCGGTCAGGAAAGCGCGAGCGCTCTGCTCAGCGCTGGCGGAACCGGTCGGTTCCGGCGTGGTCGACGTGCTCTGTTTGACGAAGACCTGAACGAAATCCGGCGTCAGCAGGCCGGTGACGCGCCAACCCAGTTGGGTGTGGGAGAGGGTCTCCTGCGCATACAGCGTCCCCGCCCGGTTACGGCCCGTCAGCAGCACGCCGCGCTTGACTCCAGCTGCTGGCTTGAGCGCGACGAGCAGCAGCTGCCCTTGGCGCTTGTCGGTGGGGACGGTGCCGCCGCTGCGGGCGGCTGCCCGCACCGCGGCTGTCGAGTCCGGCAGCGAACTGACCTCGGTACTCCCGTCGATGTAGGCCAGATATGCGATCGCGAAGGCGCGGGAGACGCTCGCCTCGGTCGACGGAGCGCTCTTCGGGCCGGGCGTGGATGTGGTCTCTGCGACGTGGTGTGCGCCACCGCCACACGCGGCGGCCAGCAGCGCCATCATCACGGCCGCGAGCGCCATCGCTGGCTGTCTGAGGTGCCGTGCCACGATCACATCCTCGGCGGGTGGATTGCTGTGAAGGAGCCGGTCTGGAGCTCGAAGGCGACATCAGACAGCGGCTGCCATCGCGGACCAGTACCGGCGGGGAAGGTCGCCCCGCTGTGGACCGTGTCGAGCACCACCCCGTCAACCTCGATGAAGACGTGCCCTTCGCCGCCGGATTCGCCGTAGTAGATCGTCACCCATTGGCCCTGCCCGGGCTGACCCACCCCGGCGAATTCGCCGGAGGTGAGCACCTGCCCGTGCAGCAGCGACTCACCCAGCCCACCTCCCCAGAGATCGAAGCCGGTAGCGCTCGAACAGTCATAGCCGGATCCGCCGTTCTCCTCCTCGCCCGGATCGGCCGTGGGGCCGGGCGGGATCGCCATCGACGCGACGCTGTGGCCGCCGCCCCAGCTATAGGGGTAGTCGATCAGCTCGTTCCCGGCCGCCAGCATCGCCTGCACCGCTGGCGGCGCTTGCGCGGGGATCGCCGCCAGCCCGTCTTTTTCGACCCTTGAGGCTGCGCCCGGCACGCTCGGGCCGCTGACCGCCACGCACGTTCCCGCGCCCATCTTCGCCGCTGGCGTCGGAGAGGTTGTGACGGTGCCAGTCGTGTCTGTGCCGGTGCCGGCTGCAGCCGTGCGGGTGCTCTGTCCGGTCCATTCGGCGACGAGCGCCTCGACGGTGCTGATCTCAGGTGCGTAGTCGTTCCACGACTCCAGGGCCCTGAGCCAGTTCCCCGGCGCGCCCCATCTGGCCAGCAGCGCTGCACCGCCGTACACGGCGTCAACCTCGTTGTAAACGCTGGGAGGATTCGCGCCGCCACTGAGCCCCGTGGGGATCGAGCCGGCCACCGTGTCCCAGTTGTCCGTCGCAGCGCCACCGACACCGATCTGCATCGGACCGGCCGCGCCCGCAGAGTTCGTACCCGAATGCACACCGGGGAGATTCGAGGTATCGAAGTCGCTCTCGTCGTAGTTCAGCGCCGCGAGATACGCCCACCCGTTCGAGCCCAGTCCGAACTGCTGGGCCGCGCCCTCGAAGTAACCGAGATCCTGCTGCGGGATACCAGCCACGCTGCTGGGCCCGCCCGAAGCAGCTCCGCAGTCCGAGGCATTGCTGCTGCCCGCGCCGATCAGCACCACAACACCAAAGACGAACACCACGGTTCCGCCGACGATCGCCGCGATCGCACGCTTCATCGCCCCGGTTCACTGACGCGGCCGCCAGTCCTCAGGTCAGGAGTCAAGAAAGCGCTCACGCCAATCTCTCCCGCCTGGTCCGTTGCCACCAGCCCCACCCAGAGGCGGCCTGCCGCCGGCCCTCGCATCCGAAAGCCGGTGCCTACCTGCACAGCAGAGCGGGCACGTAGCCCGTTCGCTTTAGCTATGTCCTCCCAGACAGCTATTGCGATCACCCTCCATGGCGGCCAACACCGTTAGTCGGCGCCTTGCCTTTCTCCTGGCTGCACCAGCCCCCCGACCACCACCCTCGCGTCAGCGATCGCTTCTGCCGGGCCCCAGCCGCGGTCGGCGGTCGCCTCCATCGCCAGCCCCTGCGCCAGCGAAATCAGCAAGCCTGCGACTGAAGTGGAATGGCCCGCCAGCCTGACAATGCCGTCCTGCTGCTTGTCGCCGAGTAGCCGCGCCAGCACGTCCCGGTACTCGCGACTCATTTCGCCGCGCCGGGTCGCGACGTCAGGGTCATCGATCGCCAGCCGACTGATCTCGGTAATGAGCTCGTGGGAGCCACGGAGCTGCCGCTGCTCCAAGAACGCCAACAACGTCCGGTGCAGGCCGTCGACCACGTCTTCTCGCGATGGGGCACTCTCGACGCGGGAGCGCAGCAGCGCTAGCCGCTCGATGTGCTCGACGCGCAGCACCTCGATCAGCAGCCGCCCCTTGCTGCCGAAGTACCAGAGTGGGGTCGCGGCGGATACCCGGCAGGCCGCGGCAACCTCGCGGACGTTCGCTGCCGCGATGCCCCGCTGAGCGATCAGCGCCCGCGTCTTGGCGACCATCCGCTGGGCGGCCTCGCCTGAAATCCGCTCTTCTCGCTCGGTGCTCGTCACCGGCCGGCGATGCCTCGGCGCGGCCGGCGCCTTGTGTTCAGCCATGGAAGCCCGCCTAAACGTTGTTTTATCGGTGGGCCTGAACCCTATCGGCGGCCGCTGAACCGTGACGGCCTCGCCAAGCAGCGTCGACTGGCTACGAAACGCTGTAAAGCTAGGTTGCTCTACGACGGACACAAAAGCCTCTGATTTCTCGGGCCCCCATGGCGACAGCCCTGGGAGCTTCTTACTTTACAACGTTTAGCATCTGGTACCGTCGATAGGATGAGCGGTCCGGCTCGCGGACAGGATGCTTTTCCGCGCTCGGCAGTTCTTCACGCCGAGCTGATGCGTCACGGCGACCGGTACGCCGCAACGCTCGAGCTCCCGGACGGCAGCCGCGAAGACCTGACCGCCGATAGCGAAACCGACGTTCGGGCACAAGTCCTCGCCGCCGCCCGCCGCTTCCTCGGCCAGGAAGGACATCAGTTCGGGCGACTCACGGTGGCCGACCCGGACCGCGTGTGGGAGCTCGTGCTACCAGCGGACGACGCTCAAGAGCCAGTCGTCCTCGGCGAGGCCGCCCGCATCAGCCCAGGACCGGCCCCCCCGGCAACCGGCGCTCTCAACGGCCACCCGGCTGCCCAGCCCGCTGAAGACCGCGACTCGCTGCTAGCGGCTGCCGATGAGCTGGACCGCAAGGCGCTCTACTCCCAGCGCAAGGGGCCGCTCGAACGAATCAGCGAGCGCATCGAACAACTACTCAAGGACCAGGCCGAAAAGCGTGAAGACGAGGTCGATCGCGAGCTGGGCCGCCGGTGGGTCGTCCACGACACAAACGTCATCGTCGTCTCATCGAGCAAAGGCGGGGTCGCCAAGACGACCAACACGATCCAGCTCGGCACCTGCCTAGCGACCTCTCTGCCCAACCAGCGGGTGGCGGCGATCGACTTCAACGTCGGCGGCGGCGCGCTCGGCGCCGCCGCGGCAGAGGACCGCCAGGCCCCCCACACGATGTTCGAGCTGCACCGCGACCGAAATCAAATCACCCGCCACAGCCTGCTGCAGCCCTACGTCTCCAGCCTGCCCTCCGGGCTTGACCTGCTGACCGTTCCGCCACAGCCCGAGCTCGCGCTCGAGATCACCCCCGAGCACTACCAGCAACTCTTCGACGAGCTGCTCATCGAGAGCTACGACATCCTGCTGTTGGACACCAGTCCGGACATCATGAACCCAGTCACCCGCTGGGCACTCTCCTCCGGTAGCCAGCTGGTGATCTCAACCGAACAGGGGTTCATGACCGGCAGCGTCGTACAGCACGCCCTCGACTACCTCCTTGCCCAGCAGGCCGCCGGCGGCGGAGAGCAGACGATCGCGGTCATCAACAAGGTCATCAACGACGTGCGCGCCGGCTCAGCCGATGAGACCGAGCGAGCACTCAAAAGCGCTAACCCGACGATGCCGGTCATCCGCATCCCCTACGACCTCGACCTCCGCGCACTGATCGACTCCGGCCACTACGACCTCCAACACGTCAAGCGTCGCGCGACCCGCCTGCCGATCAAGGAGCTCACGCTCGAGGTGTGCAGACGCCTGATCTGATGACCTACGCCGAGAACAAGCGCCGCGTCCTCGCCGCCAGCATCGCCGCCATCCTCGTGCTCGCCGTCGGCGTGCTGCTCGGCACCACACTGACCGGCAACTCTGGGATAGCGCCCGCCAAGCTCACCGCCGCCCAAGCAGAGGCCAGAACCCTCACCCGAGAGCTGGCCAAGAGCGAGAAGACGCTCACCGCCACCCAGGCCACCGTCCACGCCCAGGCAGAGAGCCTCGGCGGCCGGGCCACACGGCTCCAGGGTCTGACCGCGAGGCTCACCGGGCGGATACGCGCTGCCCACCACTGCCTCGCCATCAACCGCCGCGATGCCAACCCCTGCGTGGCCAAGGCGCTCCGCTGATCTCGGTCATGCCTACGACACGAAGACCACGCGCTCTGACGCCACATCAACACCGGGCGGTGGCACTAGACCACACCAGCACGAAGCATGTGTCCTGCCGTTTCCTGAGCAGGTTCGGATGAGCAACGAGATTCCCTCCGACCCGACGCTGGCCGCGACCGTCGCACGGACGAGCTGGGGCCAATACGGCGCCACCCTCACCCTCCCCGACGGCCAAGAACACGTCTTCGCCGGAGCCGACCTCGACAGCATCCGCACACGCGTGCTGGAGGACGCCCGCAGCTACCTCGCCTCCCACGTCGGTCATCCGGGCCGCCTCGAGGTCACCGACCCCGACGGAACCTGGCTCCTCGGCATCCCACACGACGGCGGCGACCTGATCGCGATCTCGTCCGCGCCCGTATTCGCGACACCCCCAGCGCTGACCGAGCCTGCAGCCGCGATGCCCGTCTCCGCGCCGACCGCTCGCACCGTACTGCTCCCGTCCCGTCCCGCGATCCCGAGCCGGCGCAGCAGACCACCCAGACGTGCCCAACAGCGCCACGATCACTGGAGCGTCAGCGATCGCCGCTTGGTGTTGCTTGCGTTGTTCGCCGCCGTGATCCTCGCCTTGGTGCTCGTCGAGGCGCTCGATCACAACGGCCCCGTCTCCACGGCCGCCAAGCACACCCGGACTGCGAATCAGAAGGCCGCCGCCCGGTCGAGCAGCCAGCCGGTCACACTCTCCAAGCCGAAGCCACCGGTGAAGTCGGCACCGCAGATCCGCCCGGCGAGACACAAGCCGACCACTTCAACAGTGGCTCGCCGCCACAAGACAGCCGCTCCCAAGACGCGCCGAGCCGCACAAGGAGCCAGCCACCATCGGGCGGCTGCCACGCATCACCCCACGGCCTCCCGTAGCGCGCCCGCAGTGACGTCGACCGCGACCGCTCCGGTCGTGACTGCCACGCCGCCGGTCCAAGCACCGGCCAGCCCCGCACCCACCCATACCGCGAGAACGGCCCCGCTGCCCAGCCCGAGCGGGCCGCCGCCGCTCTAAACCCGCGCTGCCGCATAGAACACCCAGAGCCCAGGACCAAAAGCATGCCCCCACGCCAGCCACGTCGTCGCCGACCGCTCGCCGCGCTCCTCACCGCAACGGCGCTGGCTGGCGTGACAGCCGCTAGTACCGCGGTCGCCCAGACCACCAGCACCGCCGCCACGTCGACACCATCACCGAGCGCGAGCACTGCGCCAGCCGCATCCGCGACCACGACCACTCCGGCCGCCAAGCCGAAGCTCGCGCTCTCCTGGACGGTACTGACTCACCAATGCTGGACCGCGACCAAGACGGTCAAGGTCAAGACCAAGAAGCGAGTCAAGGTCGGAACCAAGACCCAGCCCAAGACGGTCATCAAGAGAGTCAAAAAGCGGGTACGCAAGTGCGGCAACCGGCCATCCAAAGCCCCGGGGCGGGCGCTGCATTTGCACTGGCGCCAGCACGGCGAGGTGTTCGGACACCTCACGCTCGCTGACCAGCCCATCGCCAACGCCATCGTCACCATCCAATCCGCCGTCCCGCACGGGAAGACGACGAGTAGCAGCCTGGTCACGAATGCCCACGGGCGGTTCTCCGCGATCATCACCGGCCCCAACAAGACGATCACGCTCACCTACACCCCAGGCCCCGGCACCGAGGTCGTCGCCAACAAGAACGTTCGCGCCACAGCCCACCTCTCGCTCAAGGTCGGGCGCCTCCGCGCAGGCCGCCGCGCACGCTTCTCGGGCATCGTGTTCGGCGGACACATCCCGCAGGACCTCTACATCCAGTTCTGGTACTACGCCGGGCCGGCCGGCTGGCAGCCCTTCTCCCACCTCGCGATCGTGCACCGCCACAACGGCCACTGGTCCGCCGATGTACCCATCCCCGCCGACTCCCGCGGCTACCGCTACGAGATCAAAGCGACGGTCGTGGCATCACCGGACTGGCCATGGGCACACACCGACAGCACTGCCGTGACCCGCGTCGTGTCCTAAAGCCGTCGCGTCGGGCCGAGCAACACGGGCGACGGCGGACACGCGTCGGCGTCAGCGTTGGTGCAGGTGGCAGTGGACCAGGCCCTCGCCGATGGTGGACACCAACCCTCATAACGGAGGCACCCGTGAGCACCACCAACAACCACAACTTCATCGGCAATCTGACCCGCGACCCGACGCTCAAGACTCTGCCCAGCGGCACCAAGGTCGCCGAGCTCAGCCTCGGCGTCGATGACGCCGGCAACGAGCGAGGCGACTCCGGCTACTTCGACCTGCTCGTCTACCGCAAGCCCGGCGAAGCCGCGGATCGGTACCTCAGGAAGGGTTCCCGCGTCGCCTTCCACGGCGAGGCGCGATTCAACCACTGGACCGACAACGAGGGGAATACACGCAACCGCGTCCGCTTCGTCGGGAACGTGCAGTTCCTCGACCGCCGGACACCGGAGGACGAAGCAGCCGCCAAGGCCATCGCCGACGTGACCACGCATGCCGACGGGCCCGCCGGCGACGAGATCCCCTTCTGAGAGCTCCAGCGGGGGCGACTCAGGTCCTCGAAGATGACCCAGCCGAGGATACGCGTCGTATTCACTCGGTCCGGGGCAAGCGGTCTCGCTCCCTGGCGCTCAGCCCGCGTCTTCTGACGCGTTCAGCTGGGCGCCGGCAGAGCGCCCTCTGGCCCGAACACGTCCCTAGAGGTGGCACTGGACCAGCCGCCTTCCGTTTGTAGATGCCACCCAGCGCTGAGGCAGCCACAACGAGACGTCCGGACCTCGACGCCAGCAATCCGCTGACCGCGTTCGCGGGGTACCTGGAGGCGCTCGAAACACGGCTGGCCGCGCTGGAGGCGCTATCCGAGCCCGAGCCGCTGATGACGCTCAGCGACGCCGCCGAGTACGCCCGAACGGCCACAAAGACCCTCCAGCGAGCGATCCGAGCGGGGGACCTGCCCACCGTCGGCTACGTGGGCCGCTCGCCACGGCTGTGCCGCGAAGACATCGACAGCTGGCTCGCACAACACCGACCGACCACCAAAGACACGGCGTCGCACCCACGGCGGCGGCGTACCAGACCAACAACCAGCCCCGCGGTCGATGCATCGTGGAGCCGCCTGGGGTGAACCACATGCACGTCGCACAAAGCAGCACCAGAGCCGGCACGACGACCTACCGCGTGAGGTGGCGTGGTGGCGATGGCCGGCGCATCGTCCGCAGCTTCGACACCAAGCACGACGCCAAAACCTTCGCCACCGGGCTCCAAGTGCGCCGACATCTCGCCGAGGTCGACCGCAGCCAGATCACGCTCAACGACTACGCCGCCCAGATCTGGTTGCCCGTCTACAGCCCCCAGCTCGCGCCATGCACCCGCGCCACCTACCAGTACATCTACGCAAAGCACCTTCGGCCACACCTCGGCGCCAGGCCGCTCGCGGAGATCACTCCCGCGCTGATCGCCCGCTGGCAATCCGAGCGGCTCCAGTCCCGCATCGACCCACGCTCGGTCCGCCGTGCGCTGCTGGTGCTGAGCGGCATCCTCCAAACCGCAGTTCGGGCCCACTACCTCGCCGTCAACCCCGCACGAACCCTTCACGCAACTGGCCTTCCGGGGTAATCGGTGGAAATCGAACGACGCAAGACCAGAGCCGGCAAGACGGTCCACCGCGTCCGGTGGCGCGACCCCGAGGGTCACCGCCGTACCCGGACCTTCGACACCAAGGGCGACGCTGAGACCTTCGCCGCCGACCTGCAGCTGCGCAAGCGGCTCGGGCATCTCGCTGGCATCGACAGCGGCAAGATCACTCTCAACGAATACATGGCCCAAACCTGGGTGCCGGTCCACGCGGCCAACCTCGCTGCCAGCACGCGCAAGACCTATCGGCTGCTCTACGCCAAGCACCTCGCACCGTACTTCGGTTCCCATCCTTTGCGAGACATCACCGTCGATGTCATCGCGCGCTGGCAAGCCGAACGCCTCCGCGACGGCGCAGGCCCGACCTCGGTCCGCAAGTCGCTGCTGTTGCTCAGCGGCATTCTCCAGACTGCCGTCCAAGCCCAGCACCTCACCATCAATCACGCGCGTGCGGTCCGCAAGGCGAAGCTGCCTCACAAGGACGAGATCCGTCCACTCGCGCCCGTAACCGTCGAGGCGCTGCGCGCCGCTGCGAGAAACCCCGCCCCGACCGAGGTCGCCGCCTCAAGCTCGAACAAGCGCACACGCCGCGCCTACACCGTCGCGGCACCCGGCACCCCCTACATCCGCCACCGCGACGAGACCATCATCTCGATCCTCGCCTACTCAGGAATGCGCCCCCAGGAAGCCCTAGCGCTGCGCTGGGGCGACGTTCGCGAGAACACGATCCTGGTCGAGCGCGCCGTGGCGGGCGGCCAGATCAAGTCCACCAAGAACACCTATGCCAGGACCATCCGTCTGCTTGAGCCGCTGGCCGACGACATCCGAGACTTCAAGGTCGCCAGCGGCCGCCCACGCGCCAACGCACTCATCTTGCCCAGCCAGAACGGCGATCCCTGGACTAAGGACGATTGGGACAACTGGCGGTCCCGGAACTTCAAGCGGATGCTCGACGCCGTCGGCATCGAGGACAGCCATCCGTACGCGCTGCGCCACAGCTTCGCCTCGCTACTGCTGCACGAAGGCCGCTCCGTCCACTACGTCGCCAAGCAGCTCGGCCACAGCGCCCGCCTCACGCTCGACACTTACGGACACGTCATCGACGAGCTTGAGGATGAGCCCCGCCTACCTGCCATCGAGGCGATCGTCCGGGCGCGCTCGGCCCCGGCGACAGACTCCGCGCAGGATGGGCGCGCCGTTGCCTAATCAGCAGTTAGAAGGTAGGCGGCCACCCCGCAGGCCGAACTCGCAGCGAGCTTGCCGGCCCGGTGGGCGACCTCGGGTAGCTCCGAGTGGCCGTGCCCCGCGCCCATGTCGTTGCGCAACTCGGCCAGGCGCTGGACAGTGGCCGTCACGCTTCGGCTCAGCGGCGTTGCCTCATCGTCACCGCGCGCCCGCTGGGCTTGCTTGGCAAGCGCGACCAGATCGGCCTTTGGTGTCGGAATCGCGCCAGAAAGCTCGATCGTCACCTTGCATGCCGCCTCGACGAGATCCTTCGCGGCGCCGATGACATCGAACCAATGCTCGTTGTCCAGCGCGGCCCGCAAGCGGCGAAAGGGTTCAGCTATGGCTCGCTTGCGCGGCTCGTCGACTCCGTCCAGGAGCAGGCCGGGAAAGGTCGTGCCAAGAACTGCGTCTGCCATGTTCTGGCGGCGGCGCAGGCGCTCGCGCGTGACGGCCTGGTGGCCGCCATCTGTGAGCCGGTAGTCGCTGAACCGATAGAGGTCGCTGTCCGTGTACCAGTGCTCCGGCACCGGCCTGGTGTCGCCCCAGACCGCGCGGGGAATGCTTGATGTATCCCAACTCGACCAGCTCGCCGATCCATCGAGCAGCCGACCAGGGATCCTGAGGCTGAGCAAGACCGGTCGCGTGCGCCATACGCTGAAGCTCGGAGGCGTCCCTGATATGACCCTGGTTGTTCGCGCGGATCTCCTCGACTTCCTGATCGCGCTCGATGAGGTTCGTAGCTGGCACTCGAACATCTTGACCGGTACCGCGGATCGGACGGGCCGGCTGATCCACTGGCAGCGTCCGTGCGTGAGCGGATCAGTACCTCAAGTTCGCGAAGGGCATGGAGCCGCCGTGTATCTCCTCGAAGTGAGCGATCAGCCGCTTCTCGTAGTCGCGAGCCGTCTCGCTCCAGGTGATGCCGTGCCAGGCGACTAGGGAGGATGCGGCGTCGGCGAGCTGCCAGATGAAGCGACCGCCCCAGTGGCCCTCCGGCTCCCCCACACCAAACCGCGCGAACTGCGTGAGCCGACGGTCAGCCACGTCCGCCTTGCCGATGTAGATGACTTGAGTGCCCGATACCCACTTCTCCGCAAGCGTTGAGACCGACGCCGTCGGATTCCTGCCCTTGAAACGGCCGCTGGGGTTCTGCTGCAGAAACGTTGGGTTCGTCGTCTCACGTCGGAAGACGACATAGACGGCAGGACCGCTGGGCACGGCCGCAAAGTTGCCGTCGCGTAGCTGGCTCCAGGTTTGCCAGCCCATGAAACCGGCGGCTTTGAGGTCGTCCGCGGTGAAGGAGGCCGGTAGCGCGGGCACGTCAGCCGAAGCCGGTCCTGTGCTCATGCGCCCGCTTCCTCGAGCCGCGCCTGGGTCTTGTCCCGTGCCTCGCGCACTGACTCGCAGGTCAGGAGGAGGTCGATCGCGCACCAGTGCCGACCGGAGCCGTAGAGGCCGCCGGTCATGACGGGGCAAGCTGGCTTGATGACCGGACCGAGCTGGTAGAAGAAGTGCGGGGTGTCGGTCCATCCGAGCTTCTTGCCGATGCCGGGATAGATGACGTCCCAAGGGTTGTTGTGGATCTCGTAGCTCTCCACGTGCCGGATCTGCTGGAGCTGACCGTCGTAGCGGAAGCCGAGGTAGTTGGGCGGTGTTACTGGCCAGCCGCCCTTGCCGCCGCCGACTGGCTGGAAGCAGATGTTCTTCTCGGTGATGAAGCTCTCAAACGACGGCCCGCCGGGGTAGAGCGGACCTGTGCCGAGGCTGACGACATACACGAGGTTGCTCGTCACGTCCTGCATGTTCATCAGCCCCTTCAGGTATTGGTACAGCTCGCGGAGCAGCCGCTTCTCGTTGTTGGTCTTGGACTTTTGCGCTGTCCTCGTGGCCAGCGCAGCCACTTCTCCCCAGGACAGATACCGGACCGGAATGCCGTCGAGTGCGGCGGGCAGGCTTTGCGTTGTCACCCACTCTGCTGATGACTCCGCGATCACGAGCAACAGCGGCTCCTTCGGCTGTGTCTTCTTCAGACGCGGCACGTAGAGCTCGAGCTGGCTGCGGACAGGCAGTTGCCAGCCGCGCTTGGCCTCGATGATGAGGTGAACGTCGTCGGTCTCGATCTCGATGTCCGTGCGGCCCTGCCCCTTCACTGACTCCTGCAGTCGGATCGCCGTCGGGTCGCCGACCTTTCGCTTGCCGTAGGCCTTGCCCAGCAGCGCTTTGGCAAACCCGTCCGACTGCGCCAGACCCCAGCCGATGCTGTAGGTGATGTCGTCCTCCTTGTCGCCCAGGAGGTCGAACACGGTATGAACCGGTCTACTGTGGAGACGGATCTCAGCCACGGCGGCAGCCTAACGCCCGGTGGTTGCATGCCCCAACCCAGTATCACTTGTCGTCGTGTCCAGGGTCGCCGTGCAGCTCTTCGACGTCAAGGCGTCAATGAGGATGGATGTGGTCAACGCGGCCGCGGCCGCGATCCACCGGATCGTGCTGGAGCCCGATCGTGTCACCCTCGTGATTGCCTATAACGTCGCCAGGGCATTAGACGCGCTGCTGCCGCGCGACAGTCGACCGCGTACCGAAGACGACGTGGCAACGCTTGGCGGCTGCTTTCTCAGCTCACGGGCAGAACTACGTCGTACTGCCGGCAATGGGCCTGTTCAAGGGCGTTGCCTGCAACGAAGCGAACGTCCTCCATACCGCCGCTCACGAGGCATACCACGTGCTGATCGAGCAGCGGGGCGAGCGCCTCGCCGGGCTCGAGTCACCAACGTCTACGTCCCCGCAGGTCGACGGTTTCCTGGCCGCGCGGGCAGCGTCGATCATCGAGGAGTACCGCGTCGAACTCGCCGCCCACGAGGCGAACGAGCCAGCCCGCAGCCCGAGCTCCCCTGAGAAGCTGTCGACCGAGCTCGTCGAACTCGAGGCGGAAACCCTGGACATTTTGTCCCCAAGCCGCCTACTGAGGGACCCGGTCAGCGCATCCGCGGAGATGCTCGATCTGCTTCGCAAGCTATCGCACCGCCTGGCGCATGCGGCCGCGACAGACATGGCGAGCGGCGGCGCCGACGCACCCGAGCGCACCGAGCTTTGGGACAAACGGATCGGCTCCATCTTCGCCGAGATGTGTCGAGTCCTTTGCAGCGTGCCCTCGGCCAGGAGCCCCGCGCGCGTCGGAGACCTCGATCAGGTTGCGGCAGAGCTCGCGCCGGTCGTCCGTCAGTTGCTCAGCGCCTACTGGCTGGAACTCGGCGAGCTGCCCGGACAGCTGGGCGTTCAGTGCAGCCGTCCACCCGGTGCATGACCGACGATCCAGCTTCGGCAACCCACGCCGACCGGCCACTTACCCTTACACACGTGCCAGAAGACCGCACCGAGAAATACGGCCTGACCAACTCAACAGGCAAGCCGATCAGACTTGCGTGCTGGGACTGGTCCCTGGCCGTAAGGACGCTCGAAGATCACCACGCGCGCGAACCTGGGGTGCTCCAGGCGGCGCTGGCGGATTTCACCACCGCTGCCGGGGAAGAGCACAACCCCGTCCTCGACGCACTGCGGCAGCAAGCAGACCGCCTTGAGGCCATAGCGACGAATCTCCGGCAGCGTCGCGCGGCGCTGGTCGACGAACTCGCTGGCATGTGGCCGGCGATCGAGGATGTCGTCGATGAGGAAAGAGCGCTTCGCCCCTCAGGCACTGTTCTGCTCGCTGATCACGTTGACCCAACCCCTGAGCCGCCGACACCGATCGTCCGCGAGGGCCTCAGTACGGTGCAGTTCCTCCACGTGCTGGCCCAAGCGGTTCATTGGACCAGCGACATCAGCTACCGATACGCCGCATCAGCGCTGGGTCCCTGCTATCTGCTGTCGAAGGTCATCGAATACCCAAAGCCACAGGCAAGCGGGCTGCGCGATATCGCTGAAGAGGCGCGCGACCACCTGCTGCATTTTCTTGCCGCTCCGTACTCGCCGGACATGCTCCCGCGGTAGTTGGACTTGCACACAAAATGCGCGACCGGCGACCGCGGGGGACCGGACTGGCGCGAAGAGGTGAGTACGCCGCCGCTCGAGTGATCTGGCCTTGGCGTTGAGAACGGATGCGAACATCCGTTCCTACTCGATTCGGATGGATACGCAATCCGACAGCCCCTCGACCGCAACCGCCCGCACGCTCGGACGAATCAGTGGACGGCCCGGCCCGGCCATATCCACTCAAGTCGAGTAAGGACATCCGTTCGGCTGACGTCGCAGGGGCATCCGATGACGCGCTTCGAGCGCGCGATCGCCACCGGCAACCCGGGGATCGTCGTGCCACACGCCCTCGAACTCCCACGGCCGATTCTGCTGCGTGACGGACCCAGGGCCCTGCTCGTCCTCCGCGACCACGACGCCGCCAAGTACGCAAAATCGGCACCGCCATGGGGCGCTGGCCTGATTGCCCGCCGGCACTTGGCCCTGGCCGGCGCGCAGCTCGCTCGCCGCGCTCCAGGGCCTCAGCGCCGACCAACCAGTCGCCGTTGGCCAAGCGCTGGAGGGACTACTCGAGTAGTACGGCGAGAACCAGGCCGCCGCATACCTCGGCGAATGGCTGCGATCCCGTGAGTCCTAGTTCGACCGACACGCGCGCAGACAACGGCCGCCAGAGGCGAATTCCGGGCGCCTCAGGTGTCGATCTCGATCTGAACGCCGACCTGCTGTGCGACAGGGGTCCAGAGGTCGACCGTCTGGTCGGCCGTCTCGATTGACGCGATCAGTGCGTAGCGTGCGCCGCGGTCGCTGTGATCACGGTCCTTTCGCTCCTTCCACCAGCCGCCGACAGGGAACACTCCGATCACGCCACGGTCGGCGAGATCGGCCGCGGATCCTGTCCAGGTATCGGTGTGAAGAGACCCGACGGTTCGTAGGTCCCGGCCGAAGAACCATTCGTTGGCGTCGCTGTCGATGCCGGGAGCCCCTTCGTCCGCGGCGCGAGCTTGCTTGTTGATCCGCTTGCGGAAGTCCTCGGTCGTTTCCGTTGGCTGCCGGACGGCGAACCGCAGCCCATGTGAGGCGTAGCTATAGCGGCGAGCCCATCCGCGCCGGGCGGGATTAGGCTCGACGAAGTAGGACAGCGTGATCCGCAGCCGTACATCGACATCGCCGAGACCGGCCAGCTCGTCGGTTGGCCACGGGAGCGCGTGCAGGTGCATCTCGCGGGTGTGCCCATGTCCGTCGAATGGGTGGATGACGTCTTCGGCGATCAGGGTTAGCGCGTCGGTGGCGCTGCGGGTCGCGCGTCGGAGGTCGGGGACGCCCATGCCATAGCGGCGAAACAGTGCCCGTCTGTGTGCTCTCGTTGTCGCGCCGTCGAAGCGGCCGCGCATTGCCGCGGTCCATTCGGCCGAGTGGACGATCAGCGCCCGAATCGTCTCAGGCCAGAGCGTGGGGTTGTCAGCGAGGATCGATCCGGCCAGGTAGCTCGCTTGCGCAGTCGCGGCGCTGGTCGCGTTCGTGACCGTAAGCAGCCGCTGGGTTTGGCCCGAGAGGGCGTTGGTGGTGAGCAGCTGCAGCGTCTCGGGGGTGTCGAAGTCGCTGCCTGACGGCGATCGGGCGGCATTGCCGCCCTCCAGCACAACGTCGGGTTTATGCGGCCAGGCCCGCTCGAACGCCACCGCTGTTCGGCTGAACGGTGACAGCTCGCCCTCTGGCGCGAGCGGGGTCCAGCCGGTGAAACCCGGAGCACTGCTCGCGTCGGTCAGTTCGGTGTGTGCGCCGATCGTCAGCGCGTTCCAGGCCTGGGCTGGGTCTTCGATGGGCTCGACGTCGCTTCGGGCGAGGTGGTCGTCCTCAAGGGTGCGGACGTTCCCTGCGGAGATCAGGAATAGGCGTCGACCGGCGAGCTGCTCCTCGTTGAGATACAGCAGGCCGTCGTCATCTACGTCGATGTCCAACCCGGCGGCGAGCGCGTCGATTGACGCTGACCACGAGGTTGGCTGCCCAAGCTGACGATCCGCGTCAGCAGAGACGGTGTCCCAGTCAGCGGTGGTCGCGAGTGCGAACACGCGCCGCCTGTCCGGTGCTTGGATCTCGACCACGCTTGCGGCGGTAGCGGTGACCGCACCGTAGAGATGCGGCGGTGTCTGACCTGGCGGCGGAGGCCAGATCTTCACCGATTCGAGTCGGTGGTTCAGCCTGACTTGCCCGCCGTTGACGATGGCGTCGTCGAGCCTGCCGTAGAGCGCAAGACCGGCCATCTCCGTTCCGTGCCCGTCGTGGTCATCGGTGCCCCACGCGCTGTTACTGGCATGGCTATCGGCCGCTGCCAGTGAGGTTTCGAGCAACGGGTGCTCGCGGTAGGTGCCGGTGTCGAGAACGGCGACCGCGGGCGCGTCGCCGGTTGCGGGTGTGGTTCGTCCCGCCAGGTCCTGCACCGAGTCGTGTTGCTCGGCTGGCGGCTCGAGCGACAGCATCACTCCCGGTGCCGCCGGCTTTCGGACCTCGGCGAGATCGTCAAGCACAGCCAGCGCGTCGCTCAGCCGCGCCGCGCTGGTACGGATCAGCATCACGGTCCGGTCGGGGAACGCGAGCGCCTCCGCGCCGACTTGTGCGTCGATCGCGTCCGCGAAGTGCCTGACTCGTTCGGGTTCCTGTCCGTCTCGGCGGCGTAGCCACAGCTCCCACCAGACCTCTACCTCGGGTTCGGGGAAATCTTCTGGAGGATCGGTCCAGAGCTGTTCGAGCGCGGCGACCCCGATCGACGCGATCCTGTCGATGAGGTTGCGGTTCTTGGGTCTCGGCTCGTCGACGGTGTCCGCGTAGGCCTGCAGGCGGTCGAGGAAGTACCCGAGCTTTCCGTCCGGGACGAACACCGTCGCCTGTTGGCAGATCCCGTCTGTGGTCTTCACCGACCGAACCGCCACCAGCTCGGGGTGGCGCTGGCCGAGTTGAGGATCGAGGGACTGGAGAGCGAGGTCAACTTCCGGGAAGGACTCAAAGGTGATGAAGATCCCGTCCGCTCTGGGCAGGTCCTCTGCGAGCTCGTCCCTGAGGGCAGTGGCGGTGTCCTCGCTCTCGGTTAGCTGGGCGATCAGGTTGGCGGCGTGCGCTCCGGGATTCGCCGGCCGGGCCAGCGGGCCTCCGTCACCACCTCCCGGCGGGCGGGTGTATGGCTCTGGCTCAGCGCCTCCTCTGATGAGGATGTGGGGCCGATCGCGCTCTGCCATCGCTCAGGAGTTGGTGCGCGAGTGACGCTCGTTCAGTGCTGTGACCAGCCGGGAGGTTCCGACCGTCTCGTCGTCGGCGAGGATCGTGTCCTTCGCCGCCCGCTCGGCGGCCAGCGTAATCTCGCCGTGGCTCAGTCCAGCAGCGGCCTTGTCGACCTGGGCCCAGCCGATCCGTCCGAGCCGGACGGTCGCAAGCCGGTTGCGGATCACATCTCGGGCGATCGGGGCGGTCGGCAGCGGATAGTCGATCACCGCATCGAAACGGCGAAACATCGCCCGGTCAAGCAGCTGTGGGTGGTTCGTCGCCGCGACCAGCAGGCTGTCTGACTGGTCCTGTTCCAGAAACTGCAGAAACGAGTTCAGGACCCGGCGGATCTCGCCGACGTCGTTGTCGCGGCTGCGCTCGCCGCCGAGTGCGTCGACTTCGTCGAAGAGATACACCCCGTGCGTCTCGGCGAGCGCGTCGAACACGAGCCGTAGCTTCGCCGCCGTCTCGCCCATGAACTTCGTGATCAGCCCATCCAGCCGGATCACGAACAGTGGCAGGCGCAGCTCTCCAGCCAGGGCGCTGGCGGACATCGTCTTGCCCGTGCCGGGCGGACCGGTCAGCAAGACACGACGCAACGGTCGGAAACCCTGGGCGCGAAGCCGGTCGTGCTGGCGCTGCTCAACAACCACCCGGTCAAGCGAGGCGCGGACCTCGGGATCGAGGATGAGATCCGCCATCCGGGTGGACGGGTAGGACACCGATAGAAGCCCGGCGAGATCGCCGCGGGGCTGGGCGACCGGAACCGGAACTCCCCGCTTGGTGCGAGCCTGCTCGCTGCTCTTGCGCAGCTCATCGATCAGATCCCGTAGGTCCTGAGCGAAGTGCGGCTGACCGCCGCGCGCGGCGCCGGCCGCGACCTGCAGCGCGACGGAGTAGAACCGCGTGTCGTCGCCCTCAGCGTGGCTCTTGACCAGCGCTTTGAGTTGATTCGCGTTCGCCATTCGAATTCAACCGCCCACGCGCCGTGTTCTGGTCGGTGTGAGGTTCTCCTGCACGTCACAACACTACGCGAGCCACGGGACGACGCGGCCAGTCGGCCTTATCCGCTGCACAGCCCCGTCACACGGTGGGCTGGCCCGGGAAATGCTTCAGACAGAGCCTGGCTTGTGCTGGGGATCGTCGGCCCCCGTCAGCGTCGAGACCTCGACATGCACTGTCCACCCCTCAGGAAGGCCGACCAGTTCGGCATAGGCGCGGAGCGCTTCAGCGCCGACCTCCGCCCGGTCTTCCTCAGAGCTCGGACACGTGAACGTCAAGGTGCTGAGCGCATCCTCGTCACCACGAACATGTACCCGCCAGTACGCCCTGTCAGCCATCACGGAGCAGATTGTGCCTGCCGCCTCCGCGATCCTCGCGCGTTGAGAAGTCCCTCCCGCTCAGGATGAGGACGTCCGACGCCTTCTCGAGGGCAGGTGGGACAGCTTGCCCTCGTCCGCGGCTGTTTGCTCGCGTTGTGCCTCGAGGGCCTTCTGCACAGTCGGGAGCATGGCGTAGCGGTCCAGGGCCTCGTCAACGATCTCCTCGACGAGCTTCGCGGGCGTTCCTGCACGATGCACGAACGCGGCTGCCTCCAGGAGCGCGTACCGCTCGGGGCTCAGCCGAAGGTTGGTCTGGGGGTCGCCGCGGGGCATCTCGCTTAGTTCGTCCGTGCTACACCGTACCGTGTAGCACGCACTGGCCCGACCCCGTGTGGGGTAGATTGCGAAGAGAGGGCGATGACGATGCGTGATCTCCAACGACTTGAAGAGCTCAGTTCCGCTGCAGCCCTGGGGTTGTGGGCCGATGACATCGTCTTGGCCCTCGACCGCGCCACCTCAGACGCCGAGTTGACGGAAGCCGATGTAACGCTCCTCACGGATGGGGCCGTGATGCTCGAAGCCGCACTTGAGCGGACGGAGCATCCGTTCGCGACGCCGAAGTCGGCGCACGGGCTCGCTGCGACCAGCACTGCGCTAGACCTCGTCGCGACGCTGGCTCGTCGGCAACCCGGCACGAACGAGCAGGCGATCCTTCGGGCGATGGCGACGATCTTGCGTCAGGCAGCCACGGGTTCACTCGGCGGGGACGTGTCTGAGGGCGTTCGTCCCGTGATGGAGCTCTTCGGAATGATCGGCGAGCATCAACTCGTCGCGAGCAATTCTGTCCTTGCTTCCCGGAAAGATCTCGGAGCATGGACGGCGACGCCCTTGATGTCGAGTTCCTCCTAGCCGCCGCTGCGCACGAGATCGGCTCGCTGCGCGGCGATCGACGGCTCACCCCGCTGCTCGGAAGCCGCGGCGCGGCACTGCGCGACCACCTGCTTGATCTCATCGGAGCCGTTGAGCATCGAATGACTCAAGCGCCGCCTGCCACGGCGCCGCACATCGTCCGACGCGCGTTCGCGCGCAGCCTTCGCCAGAGCATCGTCATGCTGCAAGGCGCCCATGCCGCTCTGCCATGGCTCGCGGCGACCCGCACGCCGACAGTGAACCTCGGCAGCCTGTATATCACCGAGGAGTGCGCCCGGATCCTTGTCGGCACCAACGTGGACCTTGTCGTCGTCCCGGACCCGGAGTTCATGTACTCGACGACAAGCTGGCCGTGGTCGGCAGTCGTCAATTCGACCAGCGGGTTCACGCCGAGCAACACGCGACGGCCGATCGTCCTGAACTACCCGCTCAGCGACGCGGACCGGCTGCTGCTTCATCCCATCTTCGCCCATGAGCTCGGCCATGCGAGCGTCGATGAGCATCAACTCGTCTCTGCGGTCGAGACGGAACTCGCCAACGATCCGGCCTTTACGGCCGCGCTTCAGAGCAAGGTCAACGACATGGCGTCCAACCACTGGCCCGCCCTTCCGCCGACGCAGATCTCCGGCATCATCCGGGCGCGACTCCACAGCTGGACCGAGGAACTCCTCTGTGATCACCTGGCGATCGAGGCTGTTGGCCCGTCTTTCATGTGGTCGTTTGTCCTGTTCGTGCTCCCCCTGGGGTACGGCGAGCCCGGCGAGGCGCATCCGCCGACGACGGTTCGGATCAAGCTCGCACTCGACCACCTCACCCGACGCGGATGGAGGCCGTACATGGCGCGCGTCGCACCGGACATCACGTCATGGATCGACCAGATCGCTGGGGACGCTGCCGGCGTGCTCGAACCGCCGTTTGACTTCCTGCGCGACCAGCTCGTGAGCCACGCGAACGTTCTTCAGGATGTCGCGATGCAACGCAGCGGCAGCGGCGCGCTCGATGCACACCGTTCAGAGCCTCAGGCCGACGAGGCCGCAGACCTCATTTCTCGCCTGATCTTGCCCGTCGGGCTCAATACGCCGCTCGACCCCCGCGCCATCCTCCTCGGGGGCTGGCAGCACGCGTTCCAGGAGCACGGCGACACCCCTTCCGGTCTGGTCGACGCGCTTGACGATCGTCGCCTCCAAGAGCTCGTCGGTAAGGCGATCGAGATGAGCACCGTTGCTTCGGCGTGGAAGGCCGGCGCATGACGGCGCTCGGCCGAGAAGATCTTGAGCGGGCGATCGATGAACCGGACCTCGACCGTCGTCTGGTTATCACGCCCCTCCTCGAGCGTTCGCAGATCGGACGCGGCGCCGTCGACCTCCGTCTCGGAACGGAATTCCTCCTTCTGCGTCGAACGCAGTTGCCGGGGCTCAACCCCGGTACGGGCACCGAGCAGGATGTCGACGAGATGCAGGAGCGTGTCGTGGTCCCGTTCGGCGAGGAGCTATGGCTTCATCCGCGGCACTTCGTTCTCGCCGCGACTCTGGAATACCTTCGGGTGCCCGATGACATGAGCGCCGACGTCGTCGGACGCTCGTCGTGGGGGCGCCTTGGGTTGATCGTTGCGACCGCCGTATTCGTGCACCCGGGGTTCCGCGGATGCCTCACGCTCGAGCTCGTGAACGAGGGCGATAGTCCCATCGCGCTCTCGCCCGGCCTGCGTATCGCGCAGCTCGCAGTGCGTCGCCTCGAGACGCCAGCCCCTCCGCGAGCCGACGAGGCTGACAAGTACCTCGCGCCCGTCAGACCGCAACCCTCTCGGCTCGCTTCCGAACGAAGCGACTTCGATCGCCTCAGCGCTCTCGGCGCGACGCTGCGCTCCCGGCTGGGTTGACCTGCAGTTCAGCGCCCGGCGAACAGGCCACGAGCGCGCTCGACAGCCCCACGCGGCCTCGGTCGGGGTGGCGATCCCGGACGCAAAGGCAGCTGGTGATCGTCTCCTCGTGCGAATGCCCCGCCGGCGACGTGCCGGTCGCACCACCGGCATCCCGGGCGTGTCCCGGCCTGGCGATCACGCAGTGCGCGCTCAGGTGCGTGGTAGATGCGTTGAGCGAGTCGGGTGCGCGGTGGGAACATGCCGGTGGCCGAGAGCTGGAAGTCCAGCATCGCCATCGCGACGGCCGCGCTGTTCAGAGTGATGACGGACGGGTCGACGATGTCGCCGCCGACCGGCGCATTGACATACGCCTGGGCGCGGCGCTCGCCATCGTCGAGCTGCTCGCGCCGCAACGCGTCCTGGTCGATCGCCCCGCCACATTCCAGACACGCACCGCCAAGGTCGATCGGCCGGTGCATCGCGTATGCGAGGTCCACAGCACCGTCGCTGTCGCAGACGACCTTCGCCCCGACCTGCGCGCCCGGGATGAGGTATTGATGGCAGATCGCGTTGACGGCGAAACGCGCGAACTGCGTATCGGTCGCGGAGAAGATGTAGTCAGCGGCAAGCAACGCCCTAGCGTCAACCTCGTAGGTGATGTCACCGGTGATCGTCACGACGTCGATGTCTGGATCGATCGAGCGCACGAGTCGCCGTAGAACGTCGACCTTCAGACGCCTATGCCGAGCGTCCTTGGGTGTCGCACCGACGATTCGTGAGAGGTTCGTGATGTCGACGTGGTCGAAGTCGATGATGATGATGATGCCCACGCCAAGGTGCGCGAGGCTCTGGACGAGAAGAGACCCACCGCCACCCGCGCCGACGACCGCGACCGTCATCGACCGTAGCTTGGCCTGACCGTCGGCACCGAACATCAGGACCTGGCGCGCAAAACGTGCTGAGGTCTGGGCGGTCGACACGGGCGAGGCAGTCAGACGGGCGGCCCTTGCGCCGACGACATCGAGGTGGTCGAGTGCTATGACGCTGCCCCCCGGTGACCAGACCTCACCGGCCACCGACGCCGTGCCAAGCACGAGTGAGGCGACCGGCTTGCCGCCGGTCATGTCGATCATGTGCGGGTGAGCTCGCTCGTGCGTTGCGAGGTCGGGTCCGCTGAACCCCACGTGTCGGACTGCCCCAGGATGGCTGTGCGCCCACATCAGGCGCAGCCCTTCGGCCTCGCATTCGATCGCTGCGTGAGCGAGCGCGTGTGCCGCGACCTGCCGGTAGCCGCCCCGGTCGCTGAATCCAAAGTCCCGATCGGCGACGGGGACGACCCGCCGAACGAGCAGGCGCTGACCGTGCGGCGTCGTCATCTCCCCGGCGTAGAGGAACGCGGCATGTTCGTCGTCGTCGCCGGGATGGAGATGGGCGGTGAGCTGCTCATAGTCGCGCTGGGCGATCCGCGCCGACCACCTCATCGAGGGTCCCTCAGCCATCCAACGACCGCGACCAGCCGGGCGCCGAGTGTCTCGACCGCCGGATTGAACGGCTTCATCAGGGAGATCTGCGTTCGGATCTCGCCATCGACCTGGACCTGCGGTTGGATCTGGGAAAGGCCGCGCCCATCCGTCCGCGCCATCCCCGCCGGCCCATAGAACGGGTACGGCGGGGACGACGGGAACGTGATCTGGAGCTTCACCGTGAGATCGATCCGAGCCGGGTTCCATCCGGCACCCAGGTCGATGTCCCGCACGGTGACGATCGTCCTCCCATCGCCCGGCGCGTCGACGTCGACCGCGTGTCCCGAGAAGGCGTCACGCACGGTGTCGATCGCCGCGGCATGTGAGGGACTCACTACGAGAGCCGGGTCAAGGGTCGGCGAGGCCACGAACTTCTCGTGGTGATGGACATGGAGCCGCTCCTCGTCTGCGACTGGAACCTCCCGGTGTCCCTCGACGCGGAAGAGCTTGAAGTCCGCGGGGACCTTGGCCGCGGCCTTGATCTCCGCTCCCGTGACTTCGGACAGCACGTCGACCGGCTTGGTGTTGACAAGGATCTCGATCGTGCGAGCGGGCTTTCCGATCGTATGCGACATGTGGTCCTGCTCTGACTGATGCATCGTGCAGCGCCTCCTTGGGCGTCCACTAGAGTTGATGACGTACCGGCAAGGTAACGAACGCTTGCGGATCTGTCAACTCCGGTTTATGCTGTCAACTCAATGGTGGCAACCGAGACCCAGGAGGTGGCCGTGGCCAGCACCGAGCTCGCCGACGCATTACGCACCGCGAGATCGATGAAAGGACTGTCTCTCAAGGCGGTCGCGGAGCCCGCGGAGATCTCCGCGACGTACTTGCAAAAGCTCGAGCGCGCCGAAGTGCAGGATCCTTCGCCGCATGTCCTTCATCGGCTGAGTGAGCAGCTCGGCCTGGACTACGGAGAGCTGATGCGGCTCGCGGGCTACGTCGTGCCTAGTGCGCGCCGGCGCACCGCGGCCCGCGTGGCTGGCGGGCCGATATCGCACGCTCTCTCGAGTGAACCGCTGTCGGAGGCAGAAGCCAGCGCGCTCGCCGAGTACCTCGCGTTCATCCGGCAACGAGGAGACCGAACGCCAGGTGCTTGAGGATCTTCCAAGCCGCCAGGACATTGCACGGCTGACCGATCGCCTGCTACGCGAGGCCGGGGCGTACGGGCGGCTGCCGACCCCCGTCGGCGATATTCTCGCCGCTGCGGAGCTCGTCGAGGCACCCCAAACGTTCCTCAGTGCGAGTTCCATCGCGGAGGCTCGCGCAACTTCGGGAGCGCTCGACGCATCCCCGTGCCGGCGCGGTCAAGTACACGACGACGGGGCTAGCTGGAACGTTTGCCACGGCGATTCTCCTCGGTGACGGCGAGCCGGGCGAGGAGCAAGCCCGACGGCACCTACAGAAGCACTGGGCCGAGTTCTTCTTCACCAAGCTCAGCGACTGGGAGAGCGAGCACGAGTACCGCTTCATCGAGCCCAGCGAGACGAGGACTACTCCTACATCGAGTTCGGTGAGACGCTCCTCGGCTTCATGGCAGGCCATAAATCCCCGAGAGCCTGGAGCGTGAGGCGCTCTCGCTGGCCTCGAAGCACAACATCGAAACGAGCCAGATCCTCTGGGCCTTCAACGGCCCGAATGGCCGGCAAGTTCAAAGTGCGTAGGTAAAGCCTGGCGCGGGCCGCGTTCCGGTCGATTCCGACGGCAGCCGGGACGATGATTGCTTCCATGATCAACCTCGACAAGCAATCGCTGCTCGACCTACCCATCGACCGCCTGGGCCTGCTCGTTCTCGAAGACTTCCGAAAGACGAACGGCAAGAGCGAGAGCGCCTACATCCTCACAGGAGGCGGTCGCGACGGCTATCCGATCCTGGTCCAACGCGCGATCGCCGAGGCGTTCGGCTGGCTCAGAGCACGTGGACTCACAGCCCTGGATCCCCAGCAGAGCATCGCTGACTCGGTGTTCGTAACCAGGCTAGGTCAACGCGTGCTGGACGAGGGACCGGACATCGTCTATGCAATCGAGCGCCTCCAGGGCGGACTGCATCCCACTATCGAGCAGAAGGCACGCCCCCAGTTCCTGATCGGCGAGTACGAGCAGGCCGTGTTCGCATCCATGAAGGCAATCGAGGTACGCATCCGCAAGCTCGGCGGCTTTCGTAACGAAGACACAGGCGTCCCGCTCGTGAACCGCGCCTTCGGCAACAACGGACCGCTCGTCGACCCAAACTCCACAAGCGGAGAGCAGGAAGGAACACGCGCCCTCTTCGCTGGCGCCTACGCGGTTCTGCGCAACCCCGCCGGACATCGCGAGATCGACTACGACGACATCGGGGAAGCGGCCGAGGCCGTCCACACCGCGAGCATGCTCATGCGTCTCTTGGATCGGGTGCAGGCCCGACTCAGATGAACGCCTGTAGCCATCAGCGAGCCGCTGGCGCTCACTTCCGCGACCTCACGACAACCTCCGTACCTCGACCAAGCGGTAGGCGGTCGCGGGAAGGTGTACAAACCCCGCCTCGACGAACATCGTCTGTAGGACGCTCTCGGCGATGTGTCCCGTGATGCCGCTCAGCGCGCCGGTGCGATGACTCAGAGGGAGGGGATCGAGCGATTGAGTCCAGGCGGTGTGGAAGAGCCGATCGACGGGATGGTCGAGGCTCAGGCAGGCCTCGACCATGGCCGCCGAGACCGGGAGCGAGGCAGCGAGGCGCAGGGCGTGGCGATACATCCCGACCAGCGAAGCTCTCAGGGCATGAACGGCGGTGCAAGCCGGACGGGTCAGGGCGTTTGAAGGTGATGCGACGATTCCGGTTCAGGAGGCCAAAGGTGAGACTGGCAATCAGGCAAGAGCTCGACGCACACTTCGTGGAAGCCGACGCGTCAGCAAGCGAATCCTTCGAACATGACGGGATCTCGATTCGGGTCGAGGTGAGCAAGGCGGAGGACCGCTCATTCGCAGTGATCACGTGTGCCGGTGCGATCGATCTCGACTGTGAACCCGACGGCAGCGAGTCCGCGAATCGCGAGCGTCCTGTCATGGCATACGTCGTTGGTGGCCTGATCCTGCACGCGCAGGGTGGTGGTCTGGACCTCAGCGAACGAGCGCTGGCAGACGGCTACAGCCGAATCACGGCTGCGCTCACACGCGTCGGAGCGCTGGTCCGCTGGCGCTTCAACCTCTCCGGGAGCGACTCGGTGTTCAAGCAGAGCACCGTGACGCTCGAGGCCGACGACGGTCGGATCGTCGAGCTGCTGCAGATCCCGCAGGCCGCAATGGGAGACGACGCATCAACGCTCGGCGCCGGACAGCTCGCCGACGTGCCGGCACTGTTGAGCGTCGAGAGACGCGAACCGCTCGCGCATCAGCTGCTGCGCGAGGCATGGAACCTCCGCCACGGCAATCCGCGTGCGTCGCTGGTGATCGGCGTCGCCGCCGCGGAGGTTGGGATGAAGCAGCTGATCGCGGCATTGGTTCCGGACGCTCGCTGGCTCGTCGAGGAACTGCCCTCCCCGCCTCTCTCCACGATGGTGAAGGACTACCTGAAGGAGCTGCCGATCCGGGCGGACGTGCCACCGGCTCGCCGCAGCCCCAAGCATCTGCGACGGCTCCTGCACGATGCTGTCGAAGCGCGCAACCAAGTCGTTCATCGTGGTACGACGCCGGCCGTCTCGCTACGCGAGACCCTGACCGGCATCAGGGAATTCCTGTACCTGCTCGACTTCTATTGCGGCCATTCCTGGGCGATCGAGAGGCTCTCGGTAGAAACCCGCGCGGCGCTTGCACTGGAGGATGGGCGAGGAAGCCCGACATAGCCCTGGGAAACCAACCTTAATCGGTCGGCATTGCGATCGATCTCGGAATGAGCGAACATACGTTCCCACTCGATTCGGATGGAGATGCCTTGAAACCCGATCCCCGGCCTGCGTCCCGCGCCCCCGCGGGGTTTGTCGATCTGGGCGGAGATTCCCATCTCCACTCAAGTCGAGTGAGGACATACGGTCGGCTTGGCCGGAGTCCCGTACCCGATCGTTCGTGCGGCCCTTGACCGCGGTGACCTCGACGCGTCCGGTCCTACGCGCGCGAGATGGGCAGCGTCAGGTTGGACGACGCGCGGCGGATCTGCCTGTTGCTGCGCGACGGTGATCCGGACACCTACAAGCGGGCGGCGGTCCGCTGGCTCGGGAGATTCGCGCTGGAGGCGCGGGGCGCCACGATCGAGGATCTTCGCGGCGCGGCGGATGCCCTCGACGTGCTTCGAGATGAGCCGGCGGCAGCGATGGAGCAGTTGCAGCGGATCTGCGTCCCTCGCGGGCTGGGGGCGAGCTGAAGGCGGCGCTGCTGTCTGCGGGAAAGCCACCGAGCCGGCTGGGGCGGGTCGCCGCCGAGACCAGCAGCCGGCTCAGCGACAGCGGGGAAACCCGGGGCTGATCGACAGAACGTCGGCGACGGTCCGTGTCGCTGGATGCTCGACGGTACGGCCGTCGGGCTGGATCGCCATCGTGCGCCACGGATATAGATCAGGGGGTAGCGGATGCGTGGCTGCGGGGTTGAGCCACAGGGTCGGTTCAACGGCTGCGACGGAGATCGGGCTGAGCTGGGCGAACGTCAGTACGGCGGCCACGCGCGTGTTTCTCCATCCGGCGCCCTCGCGCCATAGCCCGCCGGGCTCGTAGTGGTCGCCGCCGCCGATCTGGTGATGGAGCGGACCGAGTAGCGCCTGGGCGATGTCGCGGTCCTCGACGAATCCCCCCGCGCACATCACCGCGATCATCAGGGGACGGTCGCCGGCGTCGTAGCCGTGGCCGGCTTTGTCGCGCAGGCTCCGCGTCAGGAGTTCCTCGTCCCTCAGGGGTCGGGGTCCGTCGAACTCGATCGTGTTGGCTCCGACGATGCGGTGCGTGTACCCGCCGAGGCCCTCGGACACCCCGCCGATGACGCCGAGCTCGCAATCGCGCAGCTCGGGTTGCACGCCGGATGCCGTGAAGTGCACCTTCCATCCGAATCGTTCGAAGGTGGCGCCGGGAGCCGGCTCGCCTCGGTCGGCACGCGCGAGCTCCTCGTCGGGATCGAGTTCGCCAAGCCATTGATCGAGAAACTTCGTGACCGTTCGGTGCCGGAGTGTGTCGGGGCCGATATCGCGGACGTCGACGTACACGATGTACTCGCGGCCGCGCTCGGATCCTTCGACGGCGTCATAGAACTGGTTCAGTCGCGGTCGGGCGCGCGGGTCGACGACATCGTCGCCGAGGCACACGGTGGCCTCGACCGGGAATGCTTCCGCGCCGCGGTGTGCGAGGAGGTCGGGCACGATGTGGTCGGGATCTTCCCGACCGACGTCGATCTCGACCGCGTCGAACCCGCCGCGGCCGATCAGCTCGTGCATGTAGAGCTCGAAGAACGCACCGAGGTGCTGATCGCGGCGTGCGCTGGTGAATCGCTTGCGGATCGACGGCTGCGCGTGCTTCGGCAGTCGCGCGTACCACTCGTCCAGCAGCTCCCGCGTGTGGGCGTGATAGTCGAATGGGCTCTGGTCGAGGTGCGCATACGCCGAGGCCGAGCGCGCTGGGCGGTCGGTGCGTTCTCCGGGCGAGAACAGGGACTGGCGTTCGCGCAGGGCGTCGGCGGGGGTGTCTGCCTGTCGAGTCATTTGCGGTTGCGACGTTGTCGAGACGCTTCAATGACAGCGTCGCCGAAAGCTAGCGCTCGACTCGGACGTTCAGGCGGGGTGGGCGCGGAGTGGGGCGGGACGGCTCAGAGAATCCCGAAGACGCGCTCCTCGATCGCGAGATGCGCGAGCACGATTCCGAGCATCGGCTCGTAGCGCTCGACAACGGTGTTGTCCTGTGTGATCTGCATCCCCTGCTGGCTGAGCTCGTCGAACGCGGCGCGCAGCACGCGGACGGTGGCCGGGGACATGGCGCGGAGCATGAGGTGGGAGTGCACGTCCGGAAGGCTGATGGTGGCGAGCAGAAACGGGACGATGCGACCTTGGGGTTGGGTGCGGATGAATGCGTAGCGCAGTGTTGCGTCCTCGTTGGCGAGCCACACGGGCAGGTTTTCCGCCAGCGGCACGTCGATGACGAGGGCGGTTCGCTGCGAGCTGATCAACCCATCCCAGCGCCTGACCAGCTCGGTGTCAAAGCGCGACAGGTCGACGATCGAGTAGGTGGGGACGTCCTCGCGCAGCAGTGCTGACGGCGGCTGATCGGCGACGTCCAGGAGGCTGACGCGGAACTCTCCGGCATCGTCGAGCTCGCCGCGACGCAGGTGGGCGCGCGACGAACCGACATCGGGGCCGCGACGGTCGGCGAAGTCGAAGTTGCGGGCCGTCGAGGCGCCCTGGCGCAGGCAGAGCAGCAGGTGCGGAGACACGGGACCGGTGACCATGTGGTCGATGGTGATGTCGGTTGGCAGGAGCTGCGCCGGGCCGAGCGGCCCGCTGACGTAGGTCTCGCTCTCGGCATTGGCGAGCACGACCAGGGTGGTGCGATCGATCGCGGGTGGGTCGGCCATCGTGAGGGTGAGAGGGAGCGCGTCTTCGGCGGCCGCGGCGAGCAGGCTGCGGAGTTCGCCATGGTGGCCTTCGTTCGTGAGCGTGGGGCAATGGTTGGCGTCGAGGATCTCCGCGAATGCCGCGTAGACGGTGTCGTTGACCGTGGCCCAGATCGTTCTCACCGGTGACGAGAACATCTCGGCGCTCAGCGAGCGCGCGCTCTGCAGTTCCGCCCAGCGCGGGTCGGCCACCAAGGCGGCGTCGATTCGGGCGACCAGTGCCTTCCAGTCGATCGGGTGGCGCTGCAGGGTCGCGAAGCGGTGATCGGGCCGGAGTCGGCGGGGAATGTCGGCCAGCTCCAGATCACGCAGCCCGACCTGGAGGGCGATGTCGATCACCGGTGCCTGCATGGACGCTCGCGCCGAGGCATGGGCGGCGTGTACCGCCAGATAGGGCGAAGGTGCCAGTGATGTGATCCGGTCCATCACATCCCAATGGCCGGCGTAGGCGGGGTACGCCGCGTAGAGATCGTTGCGGGTCCACCCGATCGCGGTCGCCGGTGTCCAGCTGGCGAATGCCTCCTGAACCGGGGCGGTCGTACGGTTGAAGGCGCGCGCACGTCGTGCAGCCTCCGTCGACTCCAGCTGTCGCAGTGCGCGGCACAGCAGCCCGAACGCCGTCGAGTCCGCGAGCTGCTTGTGATGGGACTCGTGCGCGGACGCGAACTGATCGGCCTTGCCCGATTCCCGAACGCCGCCGAGCAGCCACCCCTCATACGCAAACCAGCCCTCGCCGCCCGAGCCGAGCGGGCGCCGCTCCCCATCGGGCTGGTCAGCCGGCACTGCGAGGCTGCTAGGGGGCACGGAGCTGAATCGGGCCGCCGGCCGGACCGGACGCGAAGCCTGCATCACGGAGGCGCTCGAGGAAATCGGCGAAGTCGTAGCGGTTGATCTCCTTGCGCACGCTGCGTGGCAAGGCCCGGTAGAGCTCGTCCTCGGAGCCCAGGTCACGCTTGGCGCGCAGCTCGACGAGCAGCCGCTGGTCACCGGCGCTGAGCTGCACTCGCTCGATCTGGATGACCGTGGGGAGAACGGCCGTGACGAAGCCGATCGCGAAATCATCGAGGCCGTGCGGGATCAGCACGCCCGCCACCAACGCGGTCAGCACGCCGGTGCGCACCGCCGTGGCGGTGAGATCGATCGTCCACTGCCCGACGCGGAGAGGAAGACCATCGTCGTGGGCATCGTCGGGGCTGATCGCGTCCAGGAACTCCTCCTCGCGCCGAGGGTCGTCGTCGCCGACCAGCGCCCAGAGTCGACGCAGGGCATCCGGGCCGGCGAGGTCGTCGGTCAGAGCCGCAGCGTCGAGGAGCGGCTGGAGGAGGTCGGCCGATGCGGTCATCATCGAAGAGAGTGCCAAGGCGCGCCCCGTACAGCAACCTGCGGTAAGACTGCGGGGTGCACTTCGACGGGCTCGACGACGATGACCATCTCACGGCACTGTGCATGGCGGGAACCGCTGCTCGCTCGGGGCGATACACGCCTGAACGGGCCACGCTGACGCTCGCGACGGGTGAGGAGGCCGGCGATCTTGTCGTCTACCTGCACGAGGTGCATCACGCTGCGCTGAACGATTCGACGGCGTGGGGAGTCGCGCTGCACGTGTATGCGGCGCTTGACCCACCCCAGCGGGATTGCTTTCGCCCGCTGCTGGACGCCTGCCGAATTCCCCACGAGGCGTACGCGACATTCGCGGCCGTCAATATCGCAAGCGCGCACCATCCTGCGGCGTCGGAGGCACTGGCCGCCTATCCGGCCTACCTGGCCCTGTACAGGGCGCTCGACGGGGCCCTCGAGGCGGTGGCCGGTCCGCATCGCAGGTACCTGGCGGCCACGGCGCTGGCCCGTCTGGCGATGCAGACGTCGATCCTGTCGACGATGCTGGAAGCCCCCGATCTCATGGTCGAGATCTCCGATCTGCGGCGCCTCGATACGCCCAACGGGCGATGGCGGTGGCTGCTCGGGCACGATCGCGCCCTGCTCGATGGCGCCGCCACACAGGCCGACCGCGTGGCGCGGGCGCGCCACGGTGATCGCTGTGTGGACGTCGACGACGGCAACAACATCGCGGCGGCGAGCGCCGACGAGCTCGATCCAGTCTGGGCGCTGTGGGAGGCGACCGTCTACGAGCAGCTGGCACTCGCGTTGGCCGATGCCGGCGCGCAGACACTGGCGCTCAACGGACACATGGAGCTGACCGCGACGGTGCTCGATTGCGCGCGAGGGCTGGCGCCGGGCTTGTCGCTGCGGGCGGCGCGGATCGAATCGCCCGCCCCGGATGACCGCGCGCTGTCCGCCGCCACGATCGCCCACATGCGACTCGATCTCATGCCCGGACGGCGTGCGGCCGCGCTGGCGCAACGGTCGACCGACGAGCTGATCGAGATCATCGACACCGAGCAGCGCATCAACGGGACGCCAACGCTCGTCGTCTCGGGCCGGCTGCCGCAGCGGATGATCGACTGCTACCGCTGGGACGACAACGACGAACGCCGCCTCGCGGCATGCACGTCACCACTGGTCGCCGCGCGCGTGATCGCCGCCGGCCAGGATGAGAGCATGATCGAGCACACCCTCCTCGACGGACCGGGAGATCTCGTCACGCTGACCGACGGCTGGGGGGATCGCGGACCGGTGATCGCGATCGCCGCCGCGAGCTGCTTCGTTGACCGAGCGTGGGCCGCCGAGTGGTCAGCCCCTCTGCGACAGTCAGGTCTGATGGTCGTGCTGATCGACGTCGCGGCCGAGCGATTCGTGCGCTCGTGGGTCGAGTCCGGGGCGGTGGTGCAGTGCGCGATGCTCCGCGTCGCGGATACCTCAGGCGTCTACTGGGCGATCGCCCTGCAGGTCGGCGAGGACCCGTCGCTGTGGCTCCACGTGAACGACGAGGTGAGCACCAAGCTGCTCCGCGACGAGCTGCGACACACCTCGGGCCTCACCCTGGCGGAACGCGACGACCATCTGGCTGAGCGGGAAGGTGCGGTCACTGGGGCGATGACGCACCTGCTGGCAACCGAGTCGTTCCTCGACCTCCAGGGCCTCGACGACGCAACGATCCGCCGGGCGGCAGCAACTGGCGACGGCGGATGATGACGACGGCGTGACCTCCGACATCTCCCCACTGGTTGAGGAATGGCGCGGGCGGCTCGCCGGCGCCGGCTGGCTCGACCTGCGACGGGAGACAGAGCTGTTCCCCGAGCTCATCGACGCGATCGCGCCGGCGACGTACGCCGTGGTCGTGCGCAGCGGGGAAGTGATCACCGATTCCGATAGCTACCTCGAGGCGGGCATCGACGCGTACCTCGTCCCGGAGGGCGTGCCCGCGCCGGAGCCGGACGACGAGTTCGAGCGAAATGCCGCGTACGGCAGGATCGAGATGGGGTTGGATACCGAGAACAGGGAGCTGCGGATCAGCCAGCTCGACCTTCCCTCCGACCAGCAGACATATGGGCTCGGAACGCTGCTGATCGCCCAACTCGTCGAGCTCGCCGATGACCCCAGGCTGGAGGCGGTCGTGCTCGAAGCCAGCGATGTCGGCCGTTGGGCGTGGATGCGCTGCGGGTTCGATTTCGCCAACCCACACTCACGCGAGCAGACGCTTGCCGCCGCCGGCTTCGCCCGGAGGCTCGGGCGGGACGTGGCGCTCGGTTCGATCGAGCACACGTGGGAGCTAGTCGACCTGAACGGCACCATCACCGCCGACGAGATCCAGGCCGCGGGCGGGCCGATGATTTCAGCGGTCGGCACGCCGATCGCGCTAGGGAAGGCGCTCGTCCTTGGGCCACCGCCCGCCGCAAATCCGTGGTGGGGTCGACTCGACCTGCGCACCGGCGCTCGCGGTCGCGTCCGACTGCACGAGTACCTTGCGAGCCGTGACCTTGCCTATCGCTCCGAGAACGCGCCGGAAGCTTGAACCCAAGCAACATTCGACGGCTCCGATGGACGGATGGAAGGAGCGTGGGACCACGCCGCCGCCCCCTCAGGTGATGAGAGCGGTCCAGGCGACGCGCGCGCGCCTGGCGGAGAAGGTCGCTCGCGCAGGATCCGACGCGCGCTAGGCCAAGACCCGCCTGTTCGCCAACGGCGGGACCCACCCTGGATGAGCACCGGCCGAGGGACGAGGCCCGTACTCGACCTCGTCCCTGGTGCCGGATCTCACAGGTCCGGCGTGTCGGCGATGGCGGCGCGCAGGTTGCGGGCGGTGGGGTGCTCCGCAAAGCGGACCCACGCCAGCGCGGCGATCGCGGCCATCACCCAGGCCATGTCCTGATCGGACATCGGGCTCCTTCCGTTGGTTGGCATTGCCGCCGCATTGCAGCGCGCCGGCGTCCAGGGGGTGTATGGTTTCGCGTACCCCTAATATTGAGGGGCATGTCAACCCCGATCTCCGAGCCGATGCTGACGCTGGCCGAGCTGCGCGAGGCCCTGGAGGCCCGCGGCCTCGAATTCAGCGACAGCCGGCTGAAGCGCCTGCGCCGCGAAGGACTGCTCCAGGTCGACGGCCAGCGGCACCGAGCCGGTGTCCGGGGCTCGGAGAGCCTGTATCCGAGCGGGGCGGTCGACCAGCTCGAGCTGGTCGCGCGGCTGGAGGCGCAGGAGCGGCGGTTCGCACAGCTGCGCGTGCTGGTGCGGTGGCACGGTGGCTGGGTGGATCCCGACAAGTTGCGCGCGTCGCTGATCGGGCTGCTCGAGGCGATCTCGGCGCAGGCCCGATTGATGACGGCGGGCACAGTCGATCAAGGCGATCGGGTAGATCGCCTGGCAGAGGCGATGACGCGCCGACCGGGGCGATCTGGCGTCAGCCGGTTGATGCGCCGGCGTTTGAAGGACGTTGCCGACGGCATGCAGCGCGCGGCGTACGCGTTTGCCGCGCTGGCCACACGGACGCCGGTCGAGTGGGAGAACCACGATCCGAACGACCCGGCTGAGTCGCTGCTCGCCGTGTTCGAGCGCGCGTCGGGGATGGACCGGGCGCAGGCGGACGACATCTCGGGGGAGGGACCGTTAATGCGAGAGCGACCGTCCAGTCAGGAGGTCCTCGCCGAGCTCCAGCAGGCCGGTCTGTTCGACATCCTCGATCTCGGGGCGGCGTTCGAAGCCGCGAGCGATGAGGCGATCGAGCGCGCGTTCGATGACGCGATTGCGGTCGCTGGTCTGAGTGGGGCGTTCGAGGCGATCCAGTCCGTGGCCGGCGACGACATCGCGGGACTGGGATCGATCACCGAGCTCGGCGCCGCTCAGCAGGCCATCGACCTGGCGGCGGTCGTCCGCGGCCTGCTGCTGCTGCGTCCGCTGATACCCGAAGGTGCGCTCGAGAACATGGTTGAAGAAGCCGCCAAGGCGGGACCGCAGCTCAAGGCCGCCCAGGGGCTGGCCCGTGCCCTGCCGCACCTGATTCCGTACCTCGGTCCGGGCGGCACCGACCGCTTCGCGGCGCTGCCGGACGATGAGCGTGAGCGCGTCAGCGACGAGTTGCGCAGTTACCTGCAGACCCGGCCCGAGCTGGTCGCAGCCTTGGCATCGCCGGACAGCGGCGGCGAGGAGCGGACCAGCGGCGATGGTGCGCGGGCCTTGCGCACCACAGCTGATCCGCCGATCGCGGAGACGCGCCCGGTCCGGCAGTCAAGCGGCTGATCGTCGATCGGGCGCCGGGGTGGCGCTGCTCAGCCAGCCAGGCGCCGACGCGCCTTCTGCACTGAGGGAAGCGCCGCCTTGGCCTTGGCGAGCGGACGGGCGCGCAGATCGACGCTGCGGACTTGGCGGCGATCTCGATCTCCTCGCCGGTGGCCGGGTTGCGGCCCTTGCGCTTCTTCTGCGCGGGCTTGACGCGCACGGTGAGCTGCACGAGCCCGCCCATGCGGACCTTCTCGGCATTGCCGAGCTCCTGGAGGATGACCTCGTCCAGCGCGGCGAGTGCTCGCTTGGCGTCGGCCCTGGTCAGCTCAGCTCAGCTCGGTCGGCGACGGCGGCGATCAACTGGGTCTGGGTGAGCGGCACGGGTTTCCTCCGGTCTGCGGTGGGGGACGGCTCGCGCATTGAAGCGCGCCGGCCAGATGAACGAGCGAAGCATGGCCGTGGTTGAGCCGTCGGGGATTGCTCTCGTCACGGAAGCGGCGCGCAGCCCGATGCGTTGAGCCTTTGATCGGCGTCGGGTGAGTCGTTCGTGCTAGGGGTTGGCCAGGCGCGTGAAGAGAGCCTCGATCTCCGCCTCGCCGCCGTCGGGCTCCGGTGTGTGCCGCGGGCGATCCTCCTGGTCCTCGGTGGCGCGGGCCTCGGCCTCGGCGATCGCCTGCTCCACGTGTTCGCGGACCTCGCGGACCTCAGAGGAGTCGAGTTGGACGCCCATTCCCCTGGCGTAGCGCTCGAGCTCGTCGATCTCGTCGAGCGATCGAATGTCGTCCCAGTTCATGAGCTCCGCGGTGGCGACCGTGAGGTACTCGTCACGCAACTCGCTCCATTCGTCGGTGTCGTCGAAGATCGCGGGTGCGAGCTGCTTGAGGTCGAGCAGGTGGGAGAAGGCGTAGGAGTAGCTCAGCCTTTGGGTGATCAGCTTCTTGGCTGCCAGCGCGTGGGCCTGGATTCCCTCGTGGCGCCGGCGCATGCCGTGCAGCAGGGCGATCGCCTCCTGTGGGTGGCCGCGGTCATCCTCCCAGTCGCGACGAACGCGCTCCTTGCCGTCGGCGTAGATGGTGCGCAGCCGAGTCCGGAGAGGCTCCTCGCGGGACGTGCCGCGCCGGGTCTTGAGTCGGCCGATGAAGTCGACGCGACCCTCCTGCTCTCCGTACCACCGGACGGTGGTGGGCTGGGTCGGATTGGGGCCGATGTGGACGTCGTGCCAGCTGCAGGAGGGCGCGTCGAGGCACCGCTCGACGGCGTCGAGATATTCCGATGCTGGTGAACCGTGGAGCTCGTGCGCTGGGAGGATGCGCGCGAGCGATTCGACCTGTTCGAAGAACACCGCTGCCTGGATCAGGAGGCGGGCGTCGGCGGGGCTGGACCGCACGTACCCGGCGAGGAAGTCGGCGACGGAGGGATCGTAGGTCTCGATGAAGGTGTGATCCTCGTCCCGGTAGGTGTGGACGAAGCTGTCGTCGAGAACGCGCAGCGCTTGTGTGAATGCCTGCCCGCGCGCAGAGAACCCGGCGAGCTCGGCGAAGGCCTCGAAGGCGCGCTCGAGGTCGTCGTGCTCGACGCGGTCGGGCATCGTGACGAGCACGAGTAGCAGCGCGCGCTGGGCATCGTCGAGCTCATGCTGGAAGCCGTGTTGCCAGATCAGCTCGGGATGCGACAGGGCGTCGACGGCGTAGGCGACGTAGTCGGCGTTGTTCTCGGGCGTGAGTGGGCGGCCGGACAGGCCCGTGATCCACTCGATGTGGCGGGGGTTGTACATGGGATGGTCGATGATCGCCTCGTAGGCGCGGCCTGCGAGCAGGGCCTTTCTGGCTTGGAGCGTGAGCCCGGCGGAGAACGACGCGTGGTTGTAGAAGATTTGCGCGCGGTCCGTGCGGGAGTACAGGGGGAGCTCCAGCAGGAACCGTCGATCCTCGACGCCCTCGATCGCGAGCCGCTCGTACAGCTCGCGCGCCTGCTGGAGGATGTACTCGCGGGTGGTCAGCACGAATAGCGTGGTGCGACTGGCGGCGGCGCGTCTCATGAAGCTGAGAAGCCGGTCTTCCTCGTTCTTGCTCAGCCGCTCGGTGAGCAGCCTGCGGCCGAGGAAGTCGTCGTAGTAGAAGATCTGACGCTGGCCGGGGTCGAACACGCCCCAGGCCTCCTCGATGTCGGCCGACACGCTGATCGGCTCGTAGCCGGATTGGATCGCGTCCGCCAGCAGCATCTTGGCAAGCGTCGTCTTGCCGATCCCCGGACCGCCGGCAATGACACAGATGCGCTGTGACTCCAGGCGCTCGCGGACGTCGAAGAACACCTTGCCGGGGACCCAGCGCGGGAGCAGCTCGGAGATCTCCTCGGCGAGCGCCCGGCTGCGCGAATAGGTCGCCGATTGAAGCAGGGTCTGGAGCTGCGACGCCGAGGACAGCCACAGCTTGATCTGGCGCCGCTGAACCGCCTCATGTCGGTCGAGGAGCAGCGCTAGGTCGTCTGCTCCGAAGATCTCATCGCGGCGACGGATGAACGGCGCGAGGGTCTTTTTCAGGTCGTCCTTGTTGGCCACCGTCAGTCGCCGGGAGGTGACGAATCGGTAGCTCGCGGGGCGGGGCTTCAGGCGCTCGAGCTTCTTGCGCTCTGAGCGTGCGGCACTGCGCAGATCGGTGATCGTGCTGTTGCTGTATTGCTTGCATTGGATGACGTGGATCGCGCCGTGGTCGTCCTCGCGGCGCAGGTCGATGCCGAGATCCGGGCCGCGTGTGAACACCTCATAGCGGAGCTGCTCTTCGCTGCCGAACAGGTCGGCGACCAGCAACTCGAAGTCGTGGTCGGTGAGCGCGGCGAAGTTGTACACGCGTCAATTCTCGCGTCCGGGTCAGCCGTAACCGCGGTCGAAGTCGTGGCGAGTCGTTCATGGCCGGATGGCGGACGCCGCTGCGCAGATGCCGGCTCGTGATGCCGTCTCGGTGAGTCAGCGACGCGGTCCGAAGCGGTCGGCCCGCCGCTGTTCCTCGCTGAAGCCATCGCCGAAGAAGCGCCCATCAAGCGCATCGAGGAGCTCGGCGACGCGGCCGTCGGTGCACTCGATCTCGCCGTTCTTGTTGACGAAGTCGGCCTTCTTCAGCCCTTGCTGGGTGAAGCCCTTGCCGTCGGCGCTGCGGGAGACGTCAAGGCGCAGGACGCGCTCGTTGAAAGCGTCGAGTCGCTTGGACAGCTGTTTGCTGGACTTCGCCTGCCCTCGGAGCTGAGCAACCTGTCGGCGATGGGTCGCGGTCTTGGGGTCGCGCAACGGCCGGTCGGTCGTCATCGTCAACCGCAGCTCGCGGCGTTCGGCGGCCGGCACGTTCAGGAAGTCGGTGTGCTCGATCTCGCCTGCTGAAGCGAACCATCAGCTGATTGTCCCCAACGAATGTGGGCCGCCCACATTCAGGTAGGGGACCACGGATGCCGAGCTAGCATTTGATCCATGGTGGAGCCGCCCAGTGAGGCTGACGCGAGAGCGATCCGCAACGTCGCCACCTTCTCGGCTGGCAGCTCGATGAGTTTCCCGACCGCAGCCTGCACGCCCGGTCGCGGACAAAGTTCGTGATGGCCTGCTGCGGTTGCGGGTCCGGGGCGAGCCGGCACCGATCCGGTACCGGGCCCAGATCGCTGACCAGGTGCTGGCGCCGGGGTGGGCTGAGCTCCCCAGCGCCTACCACTTGGAGCGCGTGCTCCAGGGCCAGCCACGGCCCGCACCTCACGCTGGATAGGCGACGGGTCGCCAGCCCCGAGCGGGGGCCGATCCGCACCGGTCAAAGGCCTGCGACGATGGCCGTCGGAGCCGTCGCCGCCGGGCTGCCGACGATACTCAGCGAGGTGAACGCAGCGGACATTGCTGAGATCGGAAGCGCGGCGTTCACGGCGGTGACGGCCGCCACGGCGCTGATCACGGTCCGACAAGCGCGCGCAGAGAGGCAGGTCGCTGTCGACGCGTATGAGGCACAGACTCAGCCGCTGATCACCGACCTCCCGTACGGCCTGGTACGCGAGGAGGTGGATTGGCACGAGGCGTCCGGCGAGATGACCAAGCGCACGTTCGATAAGGCGGAGGTCTCGGTCGGCGCTGCCGGGCCCGAACCAGTAGCCGGCGCGACCGTGCCGATCCGCAACGTCGGCAACGGCGCCGCCCGGGTCACCGACCGTCGTGTTCAGGCTCGGCGACGGGGCAGAGGCCATCGGTGAGGTCCGCAATCCGGTCATACCGCCGAATGAGATCACGTATGCCTCCTTCTGGCGCGATTCCAGCCAGGATGACGGCGGCATCGGAGAATCCATCGGCATGCTCTACGAGAACTTCGACGTGATCATCGGCTACGCGGATGCCAGTGGGCGAGCCAGGGAGGCGGTCCGACTGGAGATCGTCAATGGCCAACACCCGCACGTCGCCAACCGGCAATGGGCAACCGACGCAGCTGCTCTCCGGCGCCCGGCAAAGCACGACGCCCGATAAGGGACAACCGCTGGCGGCGTTCGCCCCGGCCTCGGCCTCGGATGATCGACGGGCGCGGGGCCAGCTCGCTGCCAGCCGCGTCGGTCCTTCTGCGCGGCCGAAACGCAGCCTTGGCCCCGCTGGCGTTGCCCGTATTGTCTCCCGAGTCAGCACCATGTTCGACCAGACCTCAGGATTCAGCATCTAGGGGCCATCTAGGGGCCATCAGGGCGGGTTCACGAGTCCTGCTGAGTCCCAACCAACCCGGCAGATCCAGTATTTACGGGCGTTTTCTGGACCTGGAGAGGACTGTCGGGACACCTGTGCAAGCCTGATAAGGAAGAGGTCCCAGGTTCGAGTCCTGGATCGCCCACTGCTGGGAAATACCTGGAAAGGGCCTGCTTTTCGTGCGCTGAGCCTGCCAGAGTAGTAGGCTTGAAACGCGGCTCGGGGTCGA